>OLPN01000407.1_pt1 | contig 45570 bp, 55 predicted proteins | sample 1672601 | NCBI WGS metagenome assembly OLPN01 (sample SAMEA3136704, study PRJEB25190) | human gut metagenome | reverse complement strand
TTTGTTCAAAATAACTTTTTAATCTTGCTTTTACAGTTTCTTCTGTATCATCTTTCCTTTTTACCAATTCTGAACCACATTTATCGCATATTCCTTCCACTTTTGGTGGATTTAAAACTATATTGTAAACAGCTTTACATTCTTGATTTGAACATACTCTTCTATTTACTATTCTTTCTATTATTTCTTCTTCTGGTGTTGTTAAATTTATTACTTTATCAACTTTTTTACCCTTTTTTGTTAATATTTTATCTAGTACTTCTGCTTGTTTTACTGTTCTTGGAAATCCATCTAATATTATTCCTTTTTGAACATCTGCTTCATTTAGTCTATCTTCTACTATTTTTATTGTAACATCATCTGGTACTAATTGTCCTTTTGATATATATTGTTCTGCTAATTTTCCTAATTCAGTTTGTTCTTTTATATTTTTTCTGAATATATCCCCTGTTGATACTTGTTTAATTCCAAGTTTTTCTTGTAATAATCCGGCAACAGTTCCTTTTCCTGTTCCTGGAGCTCCTAACATAATAATTATCATTAAAATTTCTCCTTTCGCTCACTTCGTTCGCTCATCGTTACACAAATTTTTTCAAAATTTTGCCTGTCAAAACTTCATATTTTTTAATAGATTATTTTATAATAATCTTTATAATATTTATTTTTTATACTTTATTAGTATTTACATATAATTTGTAAAATATAATAAAATTATCCATAACAAATAAACATTATAAAAACTATTATTAAATTTTTCTGCAAATTCACCAACATATAAAAACCATTATAGGGTGATATGTAAAACAACATACCTCCCCACAATGTTACATTTATTCTAAAAATCCTTTATAGTGTCTCATAACTAATAATGATTCTAATTGTTGTACAGTTTCTAATGCTACACCTACAACAATTAATATAGATGTACCACCAAATGCAATATTAAGTCCTGTGAATCTTAAAAGCATTGGTAATATTGCTATTACTGCTAAGAAGAATCCACCAAACCATGTTAATGTTGCAATTATTGATGATAAATAATCTGTTGTTGGTTTTCCTGCTCTTATTCCTGGTATAAATCCACCATTTTGTTTAATATTGTTAGATACTTCTGCTGGATTAAATGTTGCATAAGTATAGAAAAATGTAAATGCCATGATTAATACTAAATATACTAATGCATTAGCTATACTATACCCAATACCTACACTTGAAGATGATGTAGCTATTGAAAATTTATATACTCCTGCCCAAAATCCAGTTTGAGTTGCTATATCCTTTACAAATATTTGTATTATCATTGCTGGAAATGTTAAAAATGATGATGCAAATATTATTGGCATAACACCAGCCATTGCTAATTTCAACGGTATATGTGTATTTTGTGCTCCAACCATTTTTCTTCCAACTACTTTTTTAGAATATTGTACTGGTACTCTTCTTTCAGCTTGTTGTATAAATACAACACCTGCTACTAATATAATAGCACCTATTAACATTCCTAGAGCCATCAATAATCCTGTTGTACTAAATCCATTACTTGTGAATATTAAATTCCATAATGTTGTTACAAAACTTGGCAATCCTGAAATTATACCAATAAAGATAATTATTGAAATTCCATTTCCTATTCCTTTATTTGTTATTTCATCTCCAAGCCACATTAATATTGATGTTCCAGCAACTAATGAAATTACTACTAAAGCAGCTGTTGAGAAGTTAGTGTTTACAAATATTCCAGAAGATTTATAAGAAACAAATACACCAATTGCTTCAACTAATGCTAAAACTAATGTTAACATTTTTGTATATCTGTTTATCTTTTTTCTTCCTTCTTCTCCACCTTCTTTTGTCAATCTTTCTAAAGAAGGTATAATCATTCCTAATAATTGGATTACAATTGAAGCTGTAATGTATGGACTAATTGACATTGCAAATACTGAGAATCTTGAGAAAGCTCCTCCGGAAATCATATCAATTAATCCTGCAACTCCATTATTTGAAGACATTGCTTCATTTAATGTTATACTATTTACTCCAGGTACTGTAATATAACATCCTAATCTAAATATTACTATTAATAATAATGTATACAATATTCTTTTTCTTACATCAGGTGTTTTTAATGCATTTTTGATTGTTTTAAACAACTAAATCACCTCAGCCTTTCCACCTAAAGCTTCAATTTGTTCTTTAGCTTTTGCAGTAAATCTTGTAGCTTTAACATTTAATTTTTTATCTAATTTTCCAGTTGCTAATACTACTATTCCATCATTTACTTTTCCAATTATTCCATCAGCTAATAATGTTTCAGCTGTTACATCAGCTACTGTTGATTTATTTAACATTGTTAATGTTACTTCTGTATAATTTTTAGCGTGAATATTGTTGAATCCTCTTTTTGGTAATCTTCTATATAATGGTGTTTGACCACCTTCGAATCCTCTTCTTACTCCGCCACCTGATCTAGCTTTTTGTCCTTTATGTCCTCTTCCTGATGTTTTTCCAAGTCCAGAACCGATTCCACGACCTACTCTTCTTCTTGAAACTCTTTCTTCAGCTGGTTTTAATTCTCCTAACTTCATTTTGTGCTTGCACCTCCTCTTTCTTTAACAGGGTACATATTTTACAAGTTATTTATTATATAAAAGCAACTTTATATATCTTGTAAATATGTAAAATCCCTCTACTAAATTTCGTATTCTACTATAAAATATCTTCTACTTTTTTACCTCTTTTTTTAGCTACTTGTTCAGCTGTTTGCATAGCTTTTAATCCTTCGATTGTAGCATAAACAACGTTTCTTGGATTGTTTGTTCCAATAACTTTTGTTCTTATGTTTTTATATCCTGCAAGTTCTAGTACTGGTCTAACGCTACCTCCAGCTATTAATCCAGTACCAACAGCAGCTGGTTTTAATAAAACTTTAGCACTACCGAATTTTCCAACAAATTCATGTGGAACTGTTGTATCAACGATTGGTACTTCAACTAAGTTTTTCTTAGCTTCTTGCATAGCTTTTTTTATTGCGTCTGGAACTTCGGCAGCTTTACCATTTCCAACACCAATATGTCCGTTTTCATCACCAACTACAACTACAGCACTAAATCTAAAAGTTCTACCACCTTTAACAACTTTTGCAACTCTGTTTATGGCAACAACTTTTTCTTTTAATTCGCTTTTTTCTTCCATTGGTTTTATTTCCTCCTCTTTTTATTCTAGAATTTTAATCCGCCTTCTCTAGCAGCTTCTGCTAATTCTTTTACTACCCCGTGATAAATGTATCCACCACGATCGAAAACTACTGTATCTATATTTTTTTCTAATGCTTTTTTAGCTATCATTGCTCCAACTTCTTTAGCAGCTTCTTTATTAGCATGTTTTGTTTTTATATCTTTATCTAATGTTGAACAACTAACTAATGTATTTCCAGCAACATCATCTATGATTTGTACATATAAGTTTGCGTTACTTCTATATACACATAGTCTTGGTCTTTCACTTGTTCCAGATACTTTTGTTCTAACTCTTAAATGTCTTCTTGTTCTTTCCATTTTTCTATCTGTTTTCTTAACCATTTTTATTCTCCCTTTCCCTACGCTCTGCTCCGGTCATCGTCATTCAAAATTTTTTCAAAATTTTGCCTGCCAAACTCAAACTATTTTAGCTACGTAGTAATTATACAATTAATATGCTTTATTTCGTTTTAGATTTTTTGGTTTATTATTTTAATTCAAATCAAAATTAGTATATTGTGCATTTTTATAAATTAAGCAGGCTGAAGTCGTACGTCTGTACGTCGAAGTCTGATTAATGAAATAAAAATGTGCAAGATGCTGATTTTCATTTGAATTTATTTACCAGTTTTACCTTCCTTACGTCTAATAACCTCATCAGCATATTTAATACCTTTACCTCTATATACTTCTGGTGGTCTTTTAGATCTTACAACAGCTGCTGTTTGACCTACTAATTCTTTATCAATACCTCTAACAATAATTGTATTTGCATTAGGAACATCAAAAGTAATTCCTTCTGGAGCTTCCATAATTACTGGATGAGAATATCCTAAAGTCATATTTATTCCTGTTCCTTGTTTTGCAACTCTGTAACCAACACCATTGATTTGTAATTCTTTAGTGTATTCATGTGTTACACCAATTATCATGTTATTGATTAAAGTTCTTGTTAAACCATGTAAACTTCTGTTAGCTGGTTCATCATTTTTTCTTGTTACTTTTATAACATTATCATTCATTTCTAAAGAAATATTTTTATGTACTTCTCTTTCTAATGTTCCTTTTGGTCCTTTTACAGTAATTTTGTGTCCATCTATTTTTACTTCTACACCATCAGGTACTGTTATAGGTTTATTTCCTATTCTTGACATTTTCTTTTCCTCCTTATATTTTGATATGTCTCATAGCTTTCGCCTTATAAGTGGATATTACCAAACATATGCTAATACTTCTCCACCTACGCCTAATTGTCTTGCTTCTTTATCTGTTTTTAAACCTTGAGATGTAGAGATTATAGCTATCCCTAAACCGTTTAATACTTTAGGTAATTCTTCTTTAGAAGCATAAACTCTTAATCCTGGTTTACTGATTCTTCTTAAACCATCAATTACTCTATTTCCTTTTTCGTCATATTTAAGAGTAACTCTGATGATTCCTTGATTTTCATCTTTTATTTCTTCATAAGCTTTAATATATCCTTCTTTGAATAATATTTCAGCTATTCCTGTTTTCATTTTTGATGCAGGTATATCTACTGTTTTATGTTTTGATGTATTTGCATTTCTGATTCTTGTTAACATATCTGCGATTGGATCTGTAGTATTCAACTCTTTTTCCTCCTTTTCTTTATAAAATGTTTATTGTGTATTTATATCTCTAAAAATTAATTTAAAGTAGTAAGATGTGCATTTTTGATATTTATTACAAGACGAGGCTATACGTTTGTATGCCGAGATTTGTAATAAATGTTAAAAATGTGCAGATTGCTGCTTTTAATTGATTTTTACCAGCTAGCTTTCTTAACTCCTGGTATCTCACCTTTATGTGCTAATTCTCTAAAGCAAACACGGCAAATACCATATTTTCTGATATATGCATGTGGTCTACCACATAATTTACATCTATTATATTCTCTTGTGCTGTATTTTTGTGGTCTTGCTTGTTTTATTTTCATTGATTTTTTAGCCATCTAATTTTACTCCTTCCCTGGACTTATTTATTTATATTTTGCAGAATTAATTTAAAACAAGTATAACAAGGCAGTCAAGCTAAAAAACCGGAATTGTACTTTTTGTACAATGAGGATTTTTTAAGCGTAGACTAACGAAGTTAGACGCCGTTTAAAATTAATTCTTAAAAGGCATTCCCATAAGCTTTAATAATTCTTTTGCTTCTTCGTCTGAATTAGCTGTTGTTACGAATATAATATCCATACCTCTTAATTTATCTACTTTATCATATTCGATTTCTGGGAATATTAATTGTTCTTTTATACCCATTGAGTAGTTTCCTCTTCCATCAAATGAATTTCCTGAAACTCCTCTAAAATCTCTCACTCTAGGAAGTGCTACATTGAATAGTTTGTAAGCAAAATCATACATTTTGTCTGATCTTAATGTTACTTTACATCCTATGTTTGCACCTTCTCTTAATTTGAATGCAGCAATTGATTTTCTAGCTTTTGTTATTACTGGTTTTTGACCTGTAATAATACTTAAATCATTCATTGCATTTTCTAATGATTTAGGATTTTCTTTTGTGTCTCCTAAACCTATGTTTATAACTATTTTATCAAGTTTTGGAACTTGCATAATTGATTTATAATTAAATTTTTTCATTAATGCTGGAACTACTTCTTTTTCATATTGTTCTCTTAATTTTTCCATTATGAATTAGTCCTCCCTTCTCTATTATTTTAATTTTGCACCGCATTTTTTACAAACACGAACTTTTACACCTTTTTCTTCGCTATATCCAACTTTTGTAGCTTTTCCACATTTAGAACATACTACATTTGCTTTTGAACTTGGTATAGCAACTTCAACTGATATTATTCCGCCTTCTTCTCCTTGTTTTCTTGGTTTAACATGTTTTTTTCTAATGTTAGCACCTTTAACAACGATTTTGTCAGCTTTTGGTATTACTTCTAGTACTTCTCCTGTTTTTCCTTTATCGTTTCCAGATAAAATTTGAACAGTATCTCCTTTTTTTATTCTCATTAGAGATTGCCTCCCTTCTTAAATTTTCTGATATTTACAAATTAAAGAACTTCTGGAGCTAAAGATAATATTTTCATATAATCTTTTTCTCTTAATTCTCTTGCAACTGGTCCAAATATACGTGTTCCTCTTGGTGTTCCGTCTTCTTTTATAATTACAGCTGCGTTTTCATCAAATTTTATATATGATCCGTCTTGTCTTCTTAATCCTTTTTTAGATCTTACGATAACTGCTTTTACAACATCACCTTTTTTTACAACGCCACCTGGTGTTGCTGTTTTAACTGAAGCAACTATAACATCACCAATGTTTGATGTTTTTCTGTATGATCCACCTAAACATCTAATACACATAATTTCTTTTGCACCTGTGTTATCAGCTACTTTTAAAATTGTTTGTTGTTGTATCATTTTGGTTATTCTCCCTTCATTTTTTGTTTTAAAATAAATCAAAAGTTATAAGATGTGCATTTTTGATATTTATTACAAGGCGAGGCCATACGTTTGTATGCCGAGATTTGTAATAAATGTTAAAAATGTGCAGATTGTGACTTTTCATTTATTTTATTATTGCTTTTTCAACTACTCTAACTACTCTCCATCTCTTATCTTTAGAAAGTGGTCTTGTTTCCATAACTTCAACTTTGTCACCTTCATGGCATTCGTTGTTTTCGTCATGTGCTTTTAATTTATATGTTCTTTTAACTGTTTTTCCATATACATCATGTCTAACACTTGTTTCAACTGCTACAACAACTGTTTTATCCATTTTGTCAGATATTACAGTTCCTGTCATTGTTTTACGAAGATTTCTTTCTTCCATTTATGAATCCTCCCTTTTTTGTTATTTATGCTTTAGCTTCTGCTATTTTTCTTTCTGTTAATACAGTATTTATTTTAGCTATATCTTTTTTAACTTCTTTTATTTTCATTGGATTATCTAATCCGTTTGTAGCTAAACTAAATTTTAATTTAAATAATTCTGTTTTTAGTTCACCTAATTCTTTTTCTAAATCTGGTGAAGACATTTCTCTTATTTTACTAATCTTCATCATTTCCACCTACCTTTTCAGATTCTCTAGCAACGAATTTTGTTTTATTAGGTAGTTTATTCATTGCAAGTCTTAAGGCTTCTCTAGCTGTTTCTTCTGGTACACCAGCGATTTCAAACATTACTCTTCCTGGTTTTACTACAGCTACCCAATATTCTGGAGCACCTTTACCTTTACCCATACGAGTACCGATTGGTTTAGATGTTATTGGTTTGTCTGGGAATATTTTAATCCAAACTTTTCCACCTCTTTTTATATAACGAGTCATAGCAATTCTGGCTGCTTCGATTTGATTACTTGTAATTAAACCTGCTGTTACAGCTTGTATTCCATATTCTCCATCTGTAACTCTATTTCCTCTTGTTGCTTTTCCTCTCATTCTACCTTTTTGTACTTTTCTATGTTTTGTTCTTTTTGGCATTAATGGCATTATTGGTCTCCTCCTTCCATTTTCTTAGTAGGAAGAACTTCTCCTTTATATATCCAAACTTTTACACCGATTTTTCCATATGTTGTATCTGCTTCTGCAAATCCATAATCTATATCAGCTCTTAAAGTTTGAAGTGGAATGTTTCCTTCTTTATAGAATTCAGTTCTAGCCATGTCAGCTCCACCTAATCTTCCTGATACTGAAGTTTTAATTCCTAAAGCACCAGCTTTAAGTGATTTTTGCATACATTGTTTCATAGCTCTTCTGAATGAAATTCTTCTTTCTAATTGTCCTGCAATATTTTCTGCAACTAATTGTGCATCTGTATCGATGTTTTTAACTTCAACGATATTTAAGTTAACATCTTTTCCTATTAATTTGCTAACTTCTGCTTTTAATGCTTCTACACCAGCTCCACCTTTACCGATTATAATTCCTGGTTTAGCTGTGTATAAACTAATTTTTACCATTTTTGCTGTTCTTTCGATTTCTATTTTAGAAATTCCAGCTGTATATAATTTTTTCTTTAAAAATTTACGTATTTTTTGGTCTTCTACTAAATAATTTGCAAAGTCTTTTGAATCTGCATACCATTTAGAGTTCCAATCTTTTATTATACCAACTCTCGCACCTGTTGGATGTACTTTTTGACCCATGGTTAAATTAAGCCTCCTTTTCTTTTAATACTATTGTTATATGACTTGTTCTTTTTCTAATTCTAACTGCTGAACCTTTTGCAGCTGGTCTTATTCTCTTTAATGTTGGACCTTGGTTTGCAAATATTTCAGCAACATATAAGTTTTCATGTTTCATATCATGATTGTTTTCAGCGTTTGCAATTGCTGATTTTAATAATTTTTCTAATACTTCTGATGATGCTTTTGGTGTAAATTTCATTATTGCTAATGCTTCATCAACATCTTTTCCTCTTATTAAATCTGCAACTATTTTAACTTTTCTAGATGAAATTCTTGCAAATTTAAGTGTTGCTCTTGCTTCTTTTACTAGTGTTTCTTCCACTTTTCTTACCTCCTTTTTTTATTAGGTGGGTACACCTTTATTTATATCGTAATTCTTATTTTTTTACTGTTGTTTTTTTGTCTCCAGCGTGTCCTTTAAATGTTCTTGTTGGAGCAAATTCACCTAATTTATGACCGATCATTTCTTCAGCTATATATACTGGAACGTGTTTTCTTCCATCATGTACAGCTATTGTATGACCAACCATTTGTGGATATATTGTTGAAGCTCTTGACCATGTTTTTAGAACTTCTTTGCTTCCTGTTTCGTTCATTGCTTCTATTCTTTTTAATAGTTTTTCTTGAACGAATGGTTTTTTCTTGCTTGATCTAGACATATACCATGTTCTCCCTTCATATTGCTAATTGCCATCCGAAAATTATTAAAAATTTTCGGGTAACAAATTGCTATTTTATATTTTAAAATATTATTTTCTTCTCTTAATAATAAATTTGTTTGAAGATTTCTTTTTGTTTCTTGTTTTGTATCCAAGAGCTGGTTTACCCCAAGGTGTCATTGGTCCAGCGTGTCCTACTGGAGCTTTACCTTCACCACCACCATGTGGGTGATCTACTGGGTTCATTACAGAACCTCTAACTTCTGGTCTCCATCCCATGTGACGTTTTCTTCCGGCTTTACCGATTTTAACGTTTTCATGATCTGCATTTCCTATAACTCCTATAGTTGCTCTACATTTAGCTAAAACTTTTCTCATTTCTCCTGATGGTAATCTTAATGTTGCATATTTTCCTTCTTTAGCCATTAATTGAGCACTTTGTCCAGCTGTTCTTACTAATTTTCCACCTTGTCCTGGATTTAATTCTACATTGTGGATTAATGTACCTACTGGAATGCTGTCGATTGGCATGCAATTTCCAACTTTTATATCAGCTGTTTCTCCTGATATTACTTTGTCTCCATCTGTTAATCCTTGTGGTGCTAATATGTAAGCTTTTTCTCCATCTTCATATTGGATTAATGCTATATTTGCACTTCTGTTTGGATCATATTCTATACCGATAACTGTTGCTTCCATGTTATCTTTTCTTCTTTTAAAATCTATTATTCTATATTTTTGTCTGTTTCCTCCACCTTGATGTCTTACTGTTATTCTACCATAACTGTTTCTTCCAGCTTTTTCTTTCTTTTTTGCAAGTAAAGATTTTTCTGGTGTTTTCTTTGTTATTTCTGCAAAGTCTGAAACTGTCATGTTTCTTCTTGATGGTGTATAGGCATTAAAATGTTTCATTCCCATTTTTCTTTTCCTTTCTCGAATTTATGAAAAACTTCGTCTTACGTTGTCAAACTTCACAAATATTTCTTCGATATACTTGTGTATTATCTCATCAATATTTGTTCGTTTTCCTAGTAATACTCGTTTTTGCTAAATTCTCTTCTCTACTTATTTACGGATATTTTTCCTGCTCCGCATAACAGATATTTTTTATTTTCCGGGTTCTTTCCCGATATTTTTTTATTTAAAATCTGCAATCTTCTAATTCTTCAAATACTTTAGAAGCTTCTATTTCTCTTTCTATTTTTTCAGATTCTACTTTTGCTAACGCTTTATCCCTTTTTATTATATTTTGATAATCGCTATCATAGGCTTTAATATCTTTTCTTAGTGCTTTGTAAAATTCTTTTCTTTGTTCTTTCTTACTAAGATCTATATGTTCTTTCATATTAAGCTCCCATAAATTCATCTATAGAATCTTTGAATTTTTTAGTAGCTTTAGTTGCTTTACCACCTTTAGCTAGGTAAGATACTTCTGCTGGATTTGTTTCTATAGTAACTATAGCTTTTTTCCAATCTGAAGTTTTACCTGTATGGTATCCAACTCTTTTTGTTTTTCCTTTAACTGTCATTGTATTTACTTTTAATACTTTAACTTCAAAAAGTTTTTCAACAGCTTTTGCTATTTCAACTTTTGTAGCTTTTTTGTTAACTTTGAATGTGTATTTTCCTTGTTGTAATTCATCATTACTTTTTTCAGTAACAACTGGTGCAATTATAATTTCTTCTGGTTTCATTATGCGTACACCTCCTCAATTTTCTTAACAGTTTCTAGAGGTAAAACTAGGTTGTTGTATTTTAATAAATCAAATACGTTGATATTGTTTAAAGTTATTGTTTTAACTCCTTCAATATTTCTAGCTGACATTAATACATTTTTGTTGTTTTCTGGAAGAACTATTAATGTTTTTCCTTCAACTTTTAAGTCTGCTAAAGCTTTTACCATTGTTTTTGTTTTGATTTCTGCTAATTCTAATTTATCAACAACTGTTAATTCTTTTTCTAATACTTTTGAACTTAATAAAGATTTAATTGCTAATCTTCTTTCTTTTTTGTTAACAGTATATTTGTATGAACGAGGTTTTGGACCTAAAGCTATACCACCTTTTACCCATTGTGGAGCTCTAATACTTCCTTGTCTTGCTCTACCTGTTCCTTTTTGTCTCCATGGTTTTCTACCACCACCACGTACTTCTGCTCTTGTTTTTGTACTTTGTGTACCTTGTCTTTGATTAGCTAAGTAATTAACTAGTACGCTATGTACTATTGCTTCATTTGGTTCAATTCCAAATATAGCTTCTGCTAATTCAACATCACTTACTTTTTTACCTTTTATATCATATACATCTACTTTTGGCATTTTGTATTTCCTCCTTCCTTCTATTTAGTAGCCTTTACAGCTGATTTTATTTTTAAGATAGATCCTTTTGCTCCTGGAACACTACCTTTTAATAAGATTACATTTTTATCCATGTCTACTCTTACAACATCTAAGTTTTGTATTGTAATTGTAACTCTTCCCATATGTCCTGGAAGTTTTTTACCTTTAAATACTCTACCTGGTGTTGATGTAGATCCCATTGAACCTGGTCTTCTGTGGTACATTGAACCATGTCCCATAGGTCCTCTGTGTTGTCCATGTCTTTTGATAACACCTTGGAATCCTTTTCCTTTAGATATTCCTTGAACATCTACTTTTTCTCCTGCTTCAAATACATCTGCTTTAACTTCGTCTCCAACTTTAACACCTTCAACTGATTCTAATCTAAATTCTCTTAAGTGTTTTTTTGCTTCAAGACCAGCTTTTGCAAAATGTCCTTTTTCTGGTTTGTTTATATGTTTATCTTTTACTTCACCGAATCCTAATTGTACTGCATCGTATCCATCAGTTTCAACTGTTTTTACTTGTGCTACTGTACATGGTCCAGCTTCTATAACTGTTACTGGAATTACATTTCCTTTTTCATCAAAGATTTGTGTCATTCCAACTTTTCTTCCGATTATTCCTTTTTTCATTTTTATTTCCTCCTACTATTGGCTGATTTTTGTATTAGCATATTTGCCAAATCAGCTTGGTTTGATGTTTGAAACTATAATTTTATTTCAATGTCAACACCTGCTGGTAATTCTAATTTCATTAGATTATCAACTGTTTTTTGTGTTGGGTAAAGAATGTCTATAACTCTTTTATGTGTTCTCATTTCAAATTGTTCTCTTGAATCTTTGTATTTGTGTGGAGAACGTAAGATTGTTACTACTTCTTTTTGTGTTGGTAATGGAATAGGACCTGAAACTTTTGCTCCTGTTTTTTTAGCTGTTTCTACTATTTTTTCAGCAGACTGATCTAAAACTACATGGTCATAAGCTTTTAATCTTATTCTAATTTTTTCACTTGTTACAACTGTTGTTTTTGCCATTGTAATTTTCCCTCCTTATATTTTTTTATTTTTTGGGTTTCCCCGTTGACAGCTATGTTTACTGTCTAAATTACCTTGGCAAGTTAAAACGCACTCTGGTGTTTTGTGAACATCCTTTTTAAAAATCCAAAATACGCATGATAATTCTGGATAAGTGCATATACTTACCGCCTGGTCTGTGCCATGACATACTCCATTGAAGTTCCCTCCATCCTAATCCCGTAAGGATGTAGCCACATTCAATATCATCGCTTAATTCATGCTTATATATTATACAATGCTTTTAGCTATATGTCAACAGATTTATTGAAATATTTCTGAAATATTTTGTAATATTTTTGAAACAAAAAATGATCACATTCTATATTTTAGATATATAAAAATATTGATATGCAAATTTTTATAGTCAAAAAACAAAAATATTTGCATACCAATACTTAAAAGTTTATTATTCATTTATAATTTTATCAATTGATTGTTCTCTCATTTCTTTAATAATTTTACAACTATTATCAAGTTTAGCCTGTTCTGCTTCATTTAATTCAAGTTCTAATAATTCTCTAACACCCTTACCATTAATAATTGCTGGAACACCAATAAAAATATCATCTTGTCCATATTGTCCATCTTTTAAATAAGTAGAAACTGTTAAAATAGAATTGTCGTTATCTAATACAGATTTAACAATTTTACTTAATGCCATACCTATACCATAGTAAGTTGCTTTCTTTTTATTAATAATTTCATATGCTGCATTTACAACATCTTGATGAATTTTATCTAAATCCTCCATTGGATGTTTGCCATCTTTCATAACATCTTTCATTCTTTTGCAACCAACATATGCATGATCCCATGGAACAAATGAAGAATCCCCATGTTCTCCCATTATATATGCATGTATATTTTTACTAGATACTTTTAAATAACTTGACATTATATAACGTAATCTGGCTGTATCTAAAACTGTTCCTGAACCAAATACTTGGTTTTTTGGAAGTCCTGATACTTTTGAGACAACATATGTCATTAAATCAACTGGATTACTTGCAACTATAATAACTCCATTAAATCCACTTGCCATTATACTTTGTGTTATTTGTTTCATTATTTTTGTATTTGTCTCTGCAAGTTCTAATCTTGTTTGACCTGGTTTTTGTGCAATTCCTGCTGTAATTACAACTACTTGTGCATCTTTACACTCATCATAGTCACCTGCCTTTATAATCATTTTTTGTGGTGCAAATGGTAATCCATGTGATAAATCCATTTGCTCTCCTATTGTTTTATCCTTATCTATATCTATTAATACAAGTTCACTTACGCCCCCTCTATTCAACATTGTGTATGCCATACTCATACCTACAAATCCTGTTCCTACTAAAACCACTTTTCCTTTTTTCATTAATATCATCCTTTCTTATGGTTTATTTTAAGAATGTGACATTAGATTATTAACATTCTTTTACCTAAATTTTCTATAATATTATATAACTATTTTTCATATTTTTAAACAGATTATTAAAAAAAAATTTACTTTTTACTTATTTTATGATATAATGCAAAAAATTAAACAGAGTAAGGAGTGTTATAAAATGTCTAGTTCAGATAATATCACTGCTTTGGCTGAAAATAAAGTTCTAATTTTATATACATTAAGTCAAATCCCAAATGGTTTATCTAATGACGGATTATATAAAATTATTTCTTCTATTAATGATGTTAACTACTTCTATTTTAAAGAGGTTTTAACTGATTTATTAGATTCAAAGTTAGTGGGAATGTTCACAAAAGATGAAGAAGATGAATCTGTACTAAAAATAACAAGTGAAGGAAAAAATGCACTTTCTCTTACAATTGATGTATTACCTGGAATATTAAAATTAAAGGCTGATAATGTTTTTCAAAAAGAATTCTCTTCAATAGCTGATGAGACTTCTATTATAGCTGAATTTATTCCAAGAAGTGAAAATGATTATACAATTAAGTGTAAAGTTATAGAAAAAAATGAAACAATATTTGAAGTTAGAACTTTTGCAGGTTCTCGTGATAGAGCTAAAAAAATTGTAGACAATTGGAACAAAAATGCTTCTAAAATATATCCTAAAATATTAGATTTATTACTAGAAGATTAAAAGTTGTCAAAAGGGACGCCCCTTTTTGACAACTTTTAATTTATATATTATATAATTATTTTAAAATTTTACTTGTCAAAAAGGGGCGTCCCTTTTGACAACTTTTTTCTTCTTAATATCCAACCTTCTTCACATTTAATTGGTAATTTCATAAATACTTTTTGTCCTTTAACTCCTGGACTTACACTATCTATTTCTTCTCCTGTTTCATAATCCCACAATCTTTCTATTTTAAATGTCTCTGGTTGTAATTTATTTGGAATTATTATTTCTATTGTATCTCCAACTATTAATTTATTTTTAATTTCTATTGTTGATTTTTCATTTTCATATTTTAATATTTTTCCACCAAATTCATATTTATCATTATATTGTCTTCCACTTAAATCTTGAATATCTTTATTTTTTCTATCATTAAAATAAAATGTTGTAAATTCTCTTGTTTTTACTTTTTCTATTTCATCCATATATTTTTTATAATCATAATTTTGTGGGTCTTTCATATAATCATCTATTGCATTTCTATATACATTAATTACACTTGCTATGTAATATTCCGTTTTCAATCTTCCTTCTATTTTTAAGCTATCTATTCCCATATTTATTATTTCAGGAATTTCCTTTATTAAGCATAAATCTTTTGATGAAAATATACTTGTTCCATATTCACTTTCTTCTATTGGATATAGTTGTCCTGGATTGTTTTTTTCTTCTGCATATAAGTTATATGACCATCTGCAACTTTGCGCACAATCACCTAAATTTGCACTTCTTCCACACATAAAATCACTTAAGAAACATCTTCCTGAAAATGCAAAACATATTGAACCATGTCCGAACATTTCTACTTCTAAATCTTCTGGTTTGTTTTCCATTATGTATTTTAATTGCTCTTTGTTTATTTCTCTTGCCATAATGACTCTTTTTGCTCCATTTTTATACCAGAAATTTGCATCATGTAAACTTACTATATTTGCTTGTGTGCTTACATGTATTGGTACATTTGGTGCATATTGTTTTAATGTTTCTATTACTCCTCCATCTGCTGCTATTATTGCATCTGGTTTTACCTCATTTAATATTTTTGCCATTTCTATTATTTCTTCATATTTATCGTCCCATGCAAATATATTTAATGTTACATGTACTCTTTTTCCTATACTGTGTGCATATTCTATTGTTTTTATTAAATCGTTATTATCCATGTCTGCTCTTGTTCTTAATGATAATGATGATGTTCCACAGTATACTGCGTCTGCTCCGTATTTAAATGCTGTTTTTGCTTTTTCAAATGACCCTGCTGGTGCTAATAATTCTATTTTTTTCATTTTTTCTCTCTGCCCTTCAATATTTATTCTTTATTTAATATACACTCTTTATCATCATTTTGTCAATACAAAGTTACATATAGTTTCATTTGCAAGGTTCATTAGTTACTATTCACAGTTTAAATATTTTAGATAGTTTACCAAAAATTTGTTGATTTTATTACTATTTTTTGGTATAATTAAATTTACATTTTATATACTTATAAAGGAGTGATTTTTTATGGATAATAATTTTAAAAATGCATTAAAAATTGATACACTTAATACCAATAATACCTCTTCTAATAAATCAAATAAAACCAATTTATTATTGTCAAAATTAAGTTTATTAAATATTCCTGAAAATGTATTAATTGAATTATCAGATGATTATAAATATTTAAACATCCAATTAAAGCCTTCATCACAAGAAGAACAACATTTACTATTTCAATTTCCAATAGAAGAAACTGATTTATCTGCTTTAAAAAATAGGCATGATTATCAAGACTTGTTAAATAGATATAATTTATACACAAATGATTACGTAGATGAAATTAAAAAATACTCTATATTAGAAAGAGCATATCTTCAGAAAAGATTTCCTGGATTGGTTTTTAATATAAAAATTAGAATAAAATCATATGATAGTTACATTAATAAATTAAATGAAAATATATTAAAAGGTAAAGATCCTTATATAAATGATATAATGGCAGAAAGAATCATTATTTCTGAGTATAATGGAAGTACAGATGAATCTATACTTAAAGATATGTGTGATCAAGTTTCTAAAGCTTTATATGATTTTAGGATTCAAACTAACTTTAGAATGAAAAAAGATCTTGAACCAAATAAAGCCAATTCAGACAAAGAATATGTAACAAAAGATTACATAGCACACCCTAAAGATAATGGTTATCAATCTGAGCATATTTTAATGGAACATAAAAAAAATAAAGATTTTAAATACGAAACTCAAGTAAGGACTTTAGAAATGGAATCTATTTCTAAAACTTCTGGTGAAATTGCTCATAAAAAATATAAGCCTAGATCTAGATTATTAAATGATTTATCGCCAAATAGAGTTCCTATATATTATGAAATAAGTCCTTTTATTGACGCTTTTGGGAACCCAACATTGATTGAAATTCCTTTTGAAAATCGTTTTTATCATTTTTATAACTCAGAAAAAACTGACCATTCACATTTAAAAGGTAACTCTAATCCTATTACTTATGAAAGATTTAGAGAAGAACAATACGAATTAGAGCAGTTACTTGATATAGATTTTAAGGAAATCAGACAAAAATTACGTTTATTAAATGAAATTGAAAAAAAACATACCGAAAATAAAGAAGTAAGATAACCATCTTACTTCTTTATTTTATTTTACTTATTGCTAAGCCATCTCCTACTTCCAAAATTTCTGTTTCAAGATTTGGATTTTCAGAAACTTCCTTTATATATTCTCTTAAATTTCTCACTGCTGTACGTTGCTTATGTTTATTATAATCGCTCATAACATAACCTTTGTACAAAATATTATCCGCAAAAATGATGCCATTATCATTTATCATTCTTAAAGATTCTTTCAAGAAAAATGGATATTTTCCTTTTGCCGCATCAATAAATACCATATCATATTTTTCATTTAAAGTAGGTAATATTTCTAAAGCATCACCTTCATAAAGATGAATTTTATCTTCCACTCCAACTTTTTTAAAATTTTCTTTTGCCTCTTGTATTCTTTCTTCATCTCTTTCAATTGTATCTATTCTTCCTCCTTCTGATAAGAATTCAGAAAAACACATTGCTGAATATCCAACAGCTGCACCTATTTCTAATATTTTTTTTGGAGGTTTTGCCTTTAATTCTTTTTCTATTACTTCTAATGTATCATCCATTATTATTGGTATATGTTCTTCTAGTGCTTTTTCTTTTATTTTTTCTAATTCCTGTTTATTCATTTTGGACTCCTTTTTTCAACATTTTCCAACAAATAAGTGAGACAAATTTGCACTGTCCCACTCGTTTCATTTATTTATTTCTATTAGCTCTTTCTCTTTCTTTAGAGTCTAATATTTTCTTTCTTAATCTAATAGATTTTGGTGTTACTTCTACTAATTCATCATCTTGAATAAATTCTATTGCTTTTTCAAGTGACATTTGAATTGGTGGAACTAATCTTAATGCTTCATCTGAACCTGATGCTCTAGTGTTTGTCAAATGTTTTTCTTTACATACATTTATTGCTAAGTCTTCACCTCTAGAGTTTAGTCCAACAATCATTCCTTCGTAAACATCTACACCTGGTCCTATGAATAAATCACCTTTGTCTTGAGCATTATATAGTCCATATGTTACTGATTTACCTGGTTCAAATGCAACTATCGTTCCTCTAACACGTGCTTGAATATCTCCTTTATATGGTTCATATGCATCAAATATATGGTTCATTGTTCCTTCACCTTTTGTATCTGTAAGGAATTCTGTTCTGTATCCGATTATTCCTCTTGCAGGAATTCTAAATTCAATTTTTGTATGTCCAGCTTCTGCAGGTTCCATGTTAACCATTTCTGCTTTTCTTCTTCCTAATTTTTCTATAACGTTTCCTACACAATCATCTGGTACATTTACAACTAATAATTCGATTGGTTCACATTTAACTCCATTAATTTCTTTAAAAATAACTTTTGGTCTTGAAACTAATAATTCAAATCCTTCTCTTCTCATTGTTTCTATTAATACTGATAAATGTAATTCACCTCTACCAGATACTTCAAATGAGTCTGGTGTTTCTCCATCTTTTACTCTTAATGATACATTTCTTTCTAATTCTTTATATAATCTATCTCTTATATGTCTTGATGTTATAAATTGTCCTTCTTTTCCAGCAAATGGCCCATTGTTTACACTAAATGTCATTGTTACTGTTGGTTCATCTATGTCTACAAATGGTATTTTTTCTGGATGTTCAAAATCACATACTGTATCACCTATGTTGATGTCTGATAGTCCTGCAAATTCTATTATATCCCCTGCTTCAACTTCTTCAACTTCAACTTTTTTAAGTCCAACGTGTGTATATAATTTTGCAATTCTTCCTTGTGTAATTTTATCTTCTTTTCCACAAATACTAACTGGCATTCCGACTTTCATTTTTCCTCTTTCTAGTCTTCCTATACCAATTCTTCCAACATAATCATCATAATCTATATTTGATACTAGCATTTGTGCTGGCCCTTCAATTTCACATTTTGGTGGTTCTATTGTATTTATTATTGTTTCAAATAAACATGATAAATCTGTTGTTTCATCTGCTAAATCCATTTTAGCAATTCCATTTTTAGCTGATGCATATACAACTGGGAAATCTAATTGTTCATCTGTAGCATTTAATTCGATAAATAATTCAATAACTTGGTCTACAACTTTTTCTGGTTGTGCTCCTGGTCTATCTATTTTGTTTATTACTACTATTGGTTTTAATCCTAATGCCAATGATTTTTTTAGAACTTCTCTTGTTTGAGGCATTGCTCCTTCAAAGGCATCAACTAATAATAAAACACCATCAACTGTTTTTAAAACTCTTTCTACTTCTCCTCCAAAGTCAGCATGTCCTGGTGTATCTACTATGTTTATTTTGATGTCTCCATGCATTACTGATGTGTTTTTAGAAAGTATTGTTATTCCTCTTTCTTTTTCTTGGTCGTTTGAGTCCATTACTCTTTCTTGTACTTGTTCATTTTCTCTGAATACATGACTTTGTTTTAATAATGCATCTACTAGTGTTGTTTTTCCATGGTCAACGTGTGCTATTATTGCTATGTTTCTTATATTTTTGTTGTTCATTTTTATTACCCCTTCTTTATTTATTTTTTACATTATTTTATTTTTTCTCTGTTAACTTTAAAATTATACTACTAAATTAAAAATTTGTCAATGAATTTTAAATTTTAAATTATGTCAACAGTTTGAATTGTTATAGTTCACAGCCAATAAAATTATATAAATTTTTTATCTTATATACCATATTTTTACTTTGTAAGCTCAATAATATTCCTCATAATCTCTTCAGTAACTTTATCAAGTACTTCTTTGTCTTTACTACCTTTATACTCACTAAAGTCTAGTGGTTTTCCATATGTAATTGTTACCTTTCTATTGCCTTTTTCTCCACCTTTAATTCCACAAGGTATAACAGGTGCCCCGCTTCTTACCGCAAAAAATGCAGCACCATCTTTAACTTTTTCTCCCTTTGCTAAACCATTTCTAGTCCCCTCTGGAAACAAAGCTAAACAGTTGCCATTTTTCAAAGTCTTCAAAGATTCTTTTAAAGCAATAACTTCTTTTGAATCTCTCTTAACTAATATTGCATCAAATACATACCCCAAGTAAGCTAAAAATTTATTTTTTGTCAATTCCTCTTTAGCTAAAAATCTAGTATATCTACCAGTTGTAACTTCTATTAATGGTGGATCTAAAAAACTTCTATGATTTCCACAAATAATTACTGGTCCTTCTTTTGGTATATTTTCTTTTCCTACTAATTTAAATCTATATACAACTTTACAATAAATCCAAATTGCACCTTTAACAATTCCTCTTTCTATTGCTTTTAAGACATTTTTCATTTTAAAATTCCTTTCTCTAATTATAATTTTTTATTTGATAATATATTGCTTTTGAAATACCGCGTAAGCGACCAAACGAACGAAAGTGAGTGCGAATTGGAGCAATCTACATATTTCCCTGTGGAATATAAACATTCTTAGCCACAACCTCAAACTCCTCAACATTCATAGCAGTTAATTTTTCAATTTCTTTTTTTGCCTTAGCTTTAAATTCATTTATTCCATCAACAACATTAAAGCCATAAACAACAGTAACTTCCATATATAACTTAACACCTTCGCCAAAATTATCAACTCTAATCTTTTGAACCTTGTGAATCTCAATAGTTTTAGATGCTAAATACTCTATTATTTGTCTAAAAACTGTATCAGAAATTGTAAAATTTCCCATATAGCTAAAAGTTGGTCTTATAATAGATTTTTCCGAAATATATGGTTCTTTCCCTCTTCCTTTTGTTTTAAAAATTTGTAATGGGTCTAATAAATATCCCGAAAAATCTTTTTTTATTTCAAATGTTGGAACTGGTATTACATGTTTTCCTTCTGTAACTCTTATTCTTCTTGCAGTTTCCATTTCTTCTTGTGTTGCAACATCAGAAATATATGTTGTATCACATATTTCTGGCAACCCTAAATTTGCAGCTATTTTTTGAACCATCCCATCCGATGTTCCAAGTATTAAAATGCTTTCTGGTTTATACTTTTTAAATGCTTTTATTATTTCTTGTTTTTCTTCATCAGTATAAAATAAAGCATGTTTTACTGTTTCTATTTTTGTTGGTGCCTTTTTAGCAGATTCACCAGCTATTACTTCATTATCTTTTATTAATAAACCATCATCAATTATGTAATTTACATTTTTTTCACTAGCTACCATCTGAGCTCTATAACTTTTACCTGTTCCTGATGGTCCAACAAATGCATATACTTTTATTTTATTTAATCCTAATTTTGATAGGTTAGGTATTTTGTTTGGTATTTTATCTTTTAAAGACATCTTTCTACTCCTTTAATTTCTTTAATAATTTTGCTCACTTAATTCTGGATATGAAAAAATTTTTCCACCCTCTGTAAATTGTCCGTCTGAAACATGAGATGTATTAAATTCACTTGCACCCTTCAAAAAATACTTATATTTTGAAGAATTAGTTAATATTCCTCCACCTACTAATATTGGATCATCCCATGTAACATCTACTGCATACCAATTTCCATTTAATTGTACATAATTCCAAGCATGACTTTCAGTTACTCCTTCAGAATTAGTTCCATTTCCTGCAACTATTGTACATGGAATATTTAATCCATCCATTAAATATTTAAAAGCTTTAGCATATCCCTCACATACACAATTTTTTTCCACAAGTGCTCCATATAAATTATAAGTATTAGTCCTTGAGGTACTTTGGTCATAATCTATTGTTTCTACTAAATAATCATGTACTAATTTTATATTTTGATATGTATCTTGCTTTTTATTTTGAACAAAATATGCTCTTATTTTTTGAATTTCATTTAACGCTATATCAACACTTTCCTTTGTTTGGAATTGGCTTTCCAAATAATTTTGACTATTTCCTGAATTTAAAAACACTTTATATGTTTTTTTTGTTCCTCTCGTTGTTGTTTCTATATTCAAATATAATTTTTGAAAATCTATGTAAAAAACATCAGGATTATCATATGAATATGCCTCTATTGCAGTTTGATAATAATCTCCTAATTCATTTTGTCCATTAGCATTTGAAAGAACATCAGAAAATTCTGTTCCTAAGTTTATTTCATATGTTCCACTTTTCATATTTTCTTTATTTTCATCTAATGCATTATAAATTATTTTTGAATATTTATCTAATTGGTTATAAAAATACTTATTTATATTTGAACTTGTATAATCAACTTGTTCATCTTCTGTAGTTATTGTTTCTGTAGTACTTTGCAATATTTGTGGTGTCTTTATTTCATTTACCTTTGTTCCTTTATCAGATATGGTTATGTTTGATGTAAAGTCCTGTACTTCTGAAGCAATATCAGTCTCTTTTATTTCGTCATATATTATAAATCCAATTATAGCCAATATTCCTATAAAAAATAGCATTATTATCGTTCTTATAAATTTTAATATTTTTGAACCCATTTTTCATCAGCTCTCTTTCGTGCATAGATATTTTTATTATATCATTTTTTGTTACTAAAAAAAAGTATATTTACATTTTTTTTGACAATACTACTAATATTATGAAAATTAAAGATTTTATTAATAACGCATTTGGATATACGCCAAAAGAAATATATCAATTCACATTACCAACTGATTCAGAAAATCCTGAATCTACTACTATACAAAATAGCAAGCAAACACCTGAAAAGAAAGAAAATGTATTTCCAAATATAAATGAAAATTTAGAATATGTAAAAACTAAATATAATACCTTAATCAACAGTGACATAATTGTTCGTGAATTTATATTAAATGCAAGAGGTAACCAATATAAAGCATTTCTTCTTTATATTGACGGTATGGTCGATTCTCAAATTTTAAATGATTTTGTTTTGGAATCTTTAATGTTAAGAAATAGAAATAACCTTTTTAATGGTGAACAAAACAGAATTATTTCTGAATCAACCACAAATAATGTTACTATTAGAAAAGTCAAAAAGTTTAATTTAGCAGACTATATTGAAAGCTGTTTAATTCCTCAAAATAGTATAACACAACAAAGTTCATTTGATGATATTTTTGCTGGCATAAATTCTGGTAATTGTGCATTATTTGTTGATACTTTATCTGTTTGTTTTGATATTGATGTTAAAGGTTTTAAACAAAGAAGTATTTCCCAACCTGAAAACGAAATTGTTATCAAAGGTCCACATGAAGCTTTTGTTGAAAATTTGCGTACAAATACCTCTCTTCTAAGAAGGTTTACAAATAATGAGAATTTAACTATAGAAAATGTTAAAGTCGGTAAAATTACTAAAACAAATTGTGCTGTTTGTTATATAAAAGACATAACAAATGATAATTTAGTTGCCGAAGCAAAATATAGACTTAATAATTTAGAAATTGATTCTTTACTCTCAGCTGGCGAATTAGAGCAATTATTAACTGAGACTAATGTTTTAGGAATTCCAAAAATTCTTGTATCTGAAAGGCCTGATAATGCTGTTAAAGCTCTTTTGCAAGGCAGAGTTGTTATTATTGTTAATGGCTCTCCATATGCTTTAATACTACCAGCTATTCTAATTGATTTTCTATCTTCACCTGAAGATACAAATTTAAAAACTGTATTTGGCAATTTTTTAAAAATAATTAGAATTATATCAGCATTTTTTGCATTATTATTACCTGGTCTATATATTGCAATAACAAGTTTTCACCGAGAAATAATACCTACGGAATTGTTATATTCCATATTATCATCTAGGCAAAGTGTTCCATTTCCAATAATTTTGGAAATTTTGACTATGGAAATTTCATTTGAAATTATAAGAGAAGCCGGTTTAAGAGTTCCTTCTCCTATTGGTCCTACTCTTGGAATTGTTGGTGCTTTGGTTTTAGGTCAAGCTGCTGTAAGTGCTGGTATTGTAAGTCCAATATTAATTATCATTATTGCTATGACTGGAATAAGTTCATTTGCTATTCCTGATTACAGTTTTAGTTTTCACTTAAGATTTTTTAGATTTGGTTTTATACTATTAGGCTTTCTTTCAGGATTTTTAGGTATTGGTATTGGTATTTTTATATATTTATCTGAATTATGCGATTTAGAAACTTTTGGAGTTTCTTATACTGCTCCATATGCTCCATTTATCGATTCAAAGAGTAATGGTTTTCTACTTCCACCTATATGGAAAAGAGAATATAGAGCAACTTATTGGGCTTCAAAACGTGAAAAAAAACAAAATAAAATATCTATGAAATGGAGATTTTAAATTTTTAATACAGTTTACAATATATATAAGCTAAAAATTTTAAAAATAAGGAGGTTCATATATGGCAAAATCAAAAATTGGAACAATTGAAGCAATTGCACTTATATTATCAATGTTAGCACCGTTTACAGTAATTTCATTATCAAGAACTTTTATAAATGAAACAAAATCAAGTGCTCTTTTAAATATCATATATGTAACTTCAATTTGTTTATTTATAGGATTTTTAATTTACACTTTATTTAAAAAATTTCCTGGTTTGGATATTCTTGACATATCAAAATATTTGGGTGGTAATATATTTAAAAATATAATTGGCTTTATTTTTATTGCTTATTTTACAATTACTTCTTCACTTCTATTGCGAAATTTTTGTGAAGGTCTAAAAGTTGTTTATTATCCTTATACAAATATACTTTACATTATATTAATGTTTGTTATTGCTATTGGTATTTCTAATAGTTTAGGATTTAATTCCACAATAAAAACAAATGCTTTGATATTTCCTGTTATTTTAGTAAGCATCTTGCTTTTATTTATTGGAAATCTAAACAATTTTTCATTCCAAAAAATTTTTCCAATACTTGGAGATGGATTTAAAAGTACATTTATTTTGGGTCTTTTTAATGTAGGTTCTTTTGCCGGAATTTCATATATGTACTTTTTACCACCTCTTTTAAAAGAACCTGAAAAATTTAAAAAAATTTGCATTTTATCTATTATTTTATCTGGATTATTTATATTTATTTGTGTAGCAACATTGCTTTTCATGTTTTCTGTTTATATTAGTACAGATGAAATAATGCCTTTATTTTCTGTAAGTAGATATATTGAATTTGGTAACTTTTTTCAACGTTTTGAATCATTGTTCTTACTTATTTGGACAATTTCATTTTGTTGCTATTTAAGTATATCATTTAAATTTTCTACTTATATATTTACAAAAATGTTTAATTTAGCAGATTCTTCTCAACTAATTTACATTTTTTGTGTACTAACATATGGAATTGCTTTATTACCTAAAAACTATGCTATGTCTAGTTTTTTCGAGATTTACATTTATAGATTTTTAAGTATTGCAATTATTGTTTTAGGCTTATCAATTTTAATTTTATCTAATTTAAAAAATAAGAAAAAGGTTGGTGATTAATTATGAAAAAAATTTTTATAAAAATTTTTATTATTATTTTGATTGTAATTTTCTTTATATCTTTTTCTTATTCTTATAAAGCATTAAATATTGAAAACTTAGCATTTGTAGTTGCTTTAGGAATTGATTCTTCTGACTCTAAAGAAATAAAAGTAACATTTCAATTTGTCAACCCTCCTTCAACTAGCGAAGGAACAAATCAAGAATCCAAGGTCTTTCAAGATACAGTTGATTGCAACTCTATACCAAATGCAATAAATATAATGAATAGTTATTTAGCAAGAAAAATTGATTTATCACATTGTAGAAATATTGTTTTTTCTGAAGAAATTGCCAAAAACGGAATATCTAATCATATTTATACTTTAATGAATGATATTCAAGTAAGACCAACATCAAACATAATTGTAACAACATGTAGTGCTAATGAATATATTAAAAATTCCAAGCCAAGCCTAGAAACTTCAATTACCAGATATTACGATATTTTTCCTAATTCTGGTCATTATACAGGGTATGTATCTAATGCTAGTATTGGTAATTTTTATAATGCGTTAGTTTGCAATAGTTGCGAACCTTATACTATTTTAGGTGGCGTAAGTTCAGCCTCTTCAACAGGTTCACAATCTAACGTTTCAACTGATTCTAACATAAAATCCGGCTCATCTCCTATATCAGGTGTGCGTTCAACTGAAAATATTGGAATGGCTGCATTTAAACATGACAAATTAGTTGGAGAACTTGATGCTATTGAAACCGTTTGCTTTCATATTTTAAAAAACAATATTAATAGTTTTATTATATCTATTCCAAAACCTGAAGATACAGGCTCTAAAATAGACCTTTTACTTACCCCAAAAGGTGATACTAAAATTAAAGTTGATATTGTAAATAATTCTCCTTATATTAAAATAGATGGTTCTTTTAATGCTAAAATTTATTCAATGGATGAAAATGATAGTTATTTAAGTTCTAATGTTCTTAATTCTATTTCTAATTCTTGTAATAATTATTTAGAAAATGTATTATTAGATTATTTATATAAAACATCTATAGACTTTAAAAGTGATATAAATGGCATTGGTAAATATGCTTTGTCTAGTTTTTATACTAATACGGAATTTAAAAATTATAATTGGGTTGATAATTACGTGAATTCTACTTTTAAAGTCAATATTAATACTACTGTGAATTCTGGATTTTTATTGAATAAAACTTAAGATTTGAGGTGTGTTTTGTGGTTGATATTTTTTATCATTTTTTGTTTTTAATATTTAGTGTTTTTGTTTTATTAAAGTCTATTTTTTATGCTTTGTATGAAATTAAAACTCAAAATAATAAGTCTGGCGGAGTTGCTTTAATTTGTTTTTCTGTTATTGTTATTATTTTTGCGGGATTTAGGGACGTTCCTTAAAATCCCCTTTTTTAGGGATTAAGGGACAGTCTTGTTGCAGTTTAGCAAGAATAATCTTTTAAATAAGCAAAAAATCAGATTGGTTCTTTTACTATTTCAAAATCAATTTGTCTTAGCATCTTGTTAGCAGAAATAACTCTAATTTTAACTTTATCACCTATTTTATATGTTATATTAGTCTTTTCACCTATAAGTCTCTTTCTTTCTTCATCATAAATAAAATACTCATCACCCAGATTTTCAAACCTGATTAAGCCTTCAACTGTATTTTCAAGTTCAACAAAAATTCCAAATTGAGTAACAGATGAAACAATACCTTCATATTCTTCACCAATTTTATCTTGCATAAATTCAGCTTTTTTCAAGTCTTCACTATCTCTTTCAACTTTAGTTGCAACTTTTTCTCTATCTGAAGATGATGCTGCTCTTTGTTCTGCTTTTTCTTGATATTCTTCAAGCCAATCTTCATCTACAACATAATTGTCTTCTAAATATTTTGATATTATTCTGTGTATAAATAAGTCTGGATATCTTCTTATTGGTGATGTAAAATGACAATAATACTTACTTGCAATTCCAAAGTGTCCTTTGTTTTCTGATTCGTATCTTGCAACTTTAAGTGTTCTTAAAATTAATGTTGATACAACTTTTTCTTCATCTTTTCCCTTTATTTCTTCTAGTATTTTTGATACTTCTGTTGGATATACCTTTTCATTGACAACTTTGATTTTTAAACCAAAATTAAATAAAAATTTGTTTAAGTCTTTTATTTTATCTAAGTCCGGATCCTCATGAACTCTATAAATAAATGGTGCTTCTAACCAATAAAATTTTTCTGCAATTGCTTCATTTGCACTTAGCATAAATTGCTCTATTATTTCATTACTAAAACTTGTTTCATATTTTCCTACATTTACTGCTCTTCCATTTTCGTCTAAATCAATTTTGCTTTCTGGTATATCAAGGTTCAAATAGCCTTGTTTTAATCTTCTTTCTTTTAAAATTGTTGCAAGTTCTGCCATTAATTCAAAGTCTTGTACATATTTTTCATATTTTTTTAAGACTACTTCATCTGATTTATCTAGTATTTTTTGTACATCATGATAATTCATTCTTTCACGTACATTTATTATTCCTTTATATACTTCTACTCCTATTGTTTTTCCTTCTGGATTAATTTCCATTGAACATGAAAGGGTAAATCTGTCTTCACCAGCATTTAAGCTACATATTCCATTTGATAGTTCTTTTGGTAACATTGGAATTACTCTTGAAAGCATGTAAATACTTGTTCCTCTAATTTGAGCTTCTTTATCTAAAAAACTTCCTTCTTTTACATAATGACTGACATCTGCTATATGAACATCTAATCTGTAATTTCCATTGTCTAATTTTGTTACTCTTACAGCATCGTCTAAATCTTTAGCATCCTCTCCATCTATTGTAAAAATCACATGTTCTCTACAATCAACACGGTTTGGTATATCTTTAGAGTCTATTTTATCTCCATATTTTTTGGCTTCTTCTACAACTTGTTCTGGAAATGTTGATGGTAAATTGTATTCTTTTATTAATGATAACATATCTACCCCAGCTTGATCTGGTGACCCTAGCACTTCTATTATTTTTCCTTCTGCATTTTTTCCTTTTTCAGGATATTTTGTTATTTGTACTACTACTTTATATCCATTTTTTGCTTTCCCAAAATTATTTTTTGAAATAAATATATCTGTTCCAAAGCTTTTTTCGTCTGGTACTACAAACCCAAAATTTTGACTTTTTTGAAATGTACCAACTACTGTATCTTTCTCATGTTTTATTATTTTCTTTATTTTTCCTTCTGCTCTTTTTATTTTATTCTTTTCTTCTGTTATTTCAACTAAAACTTTGTCTCCATTTAATGCATTTAATGAATCTTCTTTTGAAATATAAATTTCATCTTCATCATTTTCTATTTTTACAAAGCCAAATCCTTTTTGATTTTTTCTATATGTTCCTTCTACAAAGTTTTCTCCGATTATTCTATATCTATTTTTTTTGTTTTTTACTATTTTATAATCTTCTTCTAATTTTTTTAGTGTTTGTGTAAATTGATTATATTCCTTTTTTGGTACTCCTAGTAATATTGCAATTTCTTTTGCTTTCATTGGAGTATAGTTTTCATCTTTCATGAATTCTAAAATAATATTTTCTTTATTCATCTTTATTCCTTTCACTATCCTTATACTCTATATCTATTTCTATATAAAAATTTTTAACATATGTCCTTTGTTATTATAACATTTTTTTGTATTTTTACGCTAAAAATAGAACAGATTTAATTCTGCTCTATTCTATACTAAATATAAAACTCCTAAAACTAAAGTTAAAATTCCAAATATGATTGAAGATATAACCATTATTCTTTTTTGTTTTCCTTCTTTAGTTCTACCTTTGTTTTTTTCATAAAAGTTGTTTGTTGATGAACCTGTTATTGTTTGTGATAAACCTGCATCATCTTTTGTTTGAATTAATGCTAATATTATCACTACTAGTGCTATTATAAAATATATCACTGTTAATATTGTTCTTACTATTTCCATTTATAATTCCTCCCTGCGGTTTCTTTTCTATTACTTTGCTATTTTATCATATATATTTATAAATTGCAATCCCTTTACACTACCTAATCAAAAAAATCACTGCAAGTATTATAATTTTTACTAAAATATTACTTAAAAATTGAAAGTTTGTACACCTTATTCCAATATCATTCAATTCATCATATTTATTAACGATTTTATCAATTTCCTCTCGTGTAGAAATAGCTTTTTCTTGCATATATTCTTTGGCTAAAAATTTTGCCTTTATCATTGCATCATTTTCTAAATAAGTTCGTACTGCATAATACACCAAACTAAAAACAATAAAAATTGAAAGAAAAGTCATTTTCATTGGTAATATTTTTAAAAGTGCTAAAATACAAATCACTCCAAAATAAACTAGATAAACATTTGAAAATATAAAATTAAACCACAACAATTTTTTACTTTGTATTGAATGTAAACATTCATGTGCTATAGTTTGAATCCTTGTGTAACTTTCTTTTAAATTAGCAATAAAAATTTTATTACTCATTACTAAATATAAAGTTGCATTAGAATTCTTATCCTCTTCAATTTTTACATTTTCATTTTTTAATTTTTTCAAATACCATTTACATATTTCTACATTTTCAGGATATTTTTGAGTTAGTTTATCTAGTTCTTTGTCTTCTCCAAGTTCTTTTATTTTTTTCATATTAAAATCAAATATAAATCTTAATATTAAATACATTATTATTACAATTATTAATAAAACTATAAATTCCATATTTTCTCCTTATATTTTACTAATAATGCTATATAAACAATCACTAAATATTTTTTTAGTTGATGATCATTATTTTAAAACATCCATTACTGCATCACCAATTATTTTATTTACATCTGATAAAATTATATTAAATTTTGTTTCTGCATCAAAAAACTTTGCTGCATCTGGATTTTCATATAATTCTATATATAATTGTTGCATTTTTTTAGTTTTTTCTTCATCATTTTTTCCAGTTTGCATTGCAGTTATTTGAGCATCATATCTTGCAGTTTCAAATTCTTGTATTTTCTTTTTTAATTCAGTATTTAAATTTAATGTTTCTTTTGCCTTTTTATAATTTACATATTCTTCTGAATTTTTTAACTCTTGTGCTAATTTGTTTGCTGTATCATATACATTCATTTCTAATTTCATTCCTTCCTAAAAATACAAATTTGGTTGAAAAAATATTAGATTTTGACACATCAAAAATATAATTATTTTTCAACCTTTTTTACCTATAAATTATTTGCTGTACTTCCTTGTGTTTCTGAACCTTCTATTATAACTTCAGCATCTGTTGGACATATATTAATCCATGTATTTCCATCATTAACTTGTATTTCATTTCCTTGTAAGTCTTGATATTTTGTTTGTGTATTTCTAGCCTCTTTTATACATTTTATTTTTATTGCTTTTCCATTTGTTATATAATATCCATTAAATGTTCCTATATTTCTAAGACCTTGTCTTCCTTTATTTTCACTGTCGTCCAAAGTATAATTATCGCAAAATGTTATTATTATATTTTTAGTTGTAATATTATCTCCAGTGTCCCAATCTGTCTGAGCTTTATTTCTTGCATATCTTTTATATACTTGATTTTGCTCATCATATTCATATTTAACTGTTTGTAATGTTGAATGTGGTATTGTTACACTTTTTGCTTCTTGTCCATTTTCTAATTTTACTTCATCTGTTACATAATTTAGTACACTTTTCTTTGTTGATGTAGTTTTATATCCTTTTGCTTTAGCTGCATTTAATAATGCTGTTGTACTTGTAACAGCATTGTGTGGAGCTGATTTATCTTTTACTCTCCAGAATGTTGTTTCACTTTCTGTTATTCCGTTTAAGTTATTTATATTATATTGCTTTATATCACTTTCTGCTTGTGGACTCCATCCATAATGTGCATAGATTGCATCATTTTCCATAGCATAATCTAAGAAATAGTGTCTTGAACTTCTAACTGGTCCTATCTTGTCTACTGTTACACCTTTAAATAAAGCCATTAATCTTGTTTCTCCACCTTCAACTACTGCCTCATATACTAAATATGCTTGATTTAGTCCTGCTTGAGGCCATGCTTGGTTATGGTTGTCTATCATTACTGCAATTGGTCTGTCTTTTCCATTAAATATTTTTATTTTTTTGTCACTAACTCCCGCTGTTAAAATTTCGTCTTCGTCTTCAGCATTTTCTGATACTGTTTGTGTTTGATTTATTTTGTCTTTAGTTATCATATATGCCATAATCCCTCCGGCTACCAAAATTAAGATAACTAATATCGCTATTATAATTCTTGTTGTTTTTTTACTCATTGGACTTCCTCCTTTATTCTCTTGTAATTTTCAATTCATTTAATATCTTTTCTTCTTTTGGTCTCATTATTTTTTTATCTTCTTCTTCAATATGATCATATCCCATCAAGTGATAAAAACCATGTACTAACATGTAACTTAGTTCTCTTTCAAAACTATGTCCATATTCTTCTGCTTGTTCTTTTACTTTGTCAATTGAAATTATTACATCCCCTAAAACATCTTCATATAGAAAATCTTTGTTTTTTATTTTTTCATCTAATTCTGCCTTTTCAAACATTGGAAATGATAACACATCTGTTGCTTTATCTATTTTTCTATATTTTTTATTAATTTTTCTTATTTCTTCTGGTGTTGTAAATGTTATTGTCATTATTAATTTAGAATCTATTAAACCTTCTTCTTCAAAACATTTTTTTAATACTTTTTCTACTATTCTTTCCCAATCTTCTTTTCCTTTTTCAATATTTAAATATGTAATTTCATACATTATGCTACCACCCTATCTTCTTTTCTTATTTTTCCAATATATTTTCCTTCTGATTTATATTCATTTTTCAATTCTTTTATTACTCCATAATCAACTAGTTTTCTTCTATAATATTTAATTAATTTTGAGTAATCTACTTTTGTTCCATTTAGTTTTTTCATATCATTTTTTATAAATAGAATTTCTTTTTGTTTCATATATTCAACAAAATCTACTTCTTTTAATGCTGATATTTTTTTATACTTGTCCCAATATTTTTTATAATTTTCTCTTTCTTTTATGTCTTCCCAATATACTTTTGTTGATAATAATCTTACATTATAGTCTTCTATTAAATTTATTAACATTGCATATGCTTTTTCTCTTTTGGCTGCCATTTTTGTGTCTTGCACTAATATTCTGGCATCTTTTAATAATTTTTCATAACATTGTTCTGCAACTATTAATGGTATACTATGTGTAAATAATTTTCTGCTTATGCCTAATAATATCATATTTTTTTCTATGTTATCTTTTGTATCTAATTTTCCAACTGTATAGCTTTCAAATTTTTCATAATCTTCTATTATATCCTTAAAGTCTTCTTTTGGATTTATTTCCATTTTTAATGGCAGTATATTTTTTATATATTCTTCTAATGTATAGAATATTTTTACATATATCCATTCTTTTGATGTATCATATATATTTGTTGTATCTGCAAGTTTAATTGAATAATTTTTTAATATTGCTTTATATAATGTATCCATTTTGTCTACATAGAATTTGTTATATTTCTCTTGTACCTTTTCTTTTGCTGATGTATCAACACTTTCTTTATCAAGTTCTAATAAATATTTTTGTTTTCTGTATTTATAATCCATATATTCTTTTTCTTTTAGACTTGTAACTTCATAATATCTTGATAATGCATCTCTTTCAAATTCTGTTGCTGTATTATTTTTTACTTTTTTATAAATCGAATCCATAACATATTTATCTAAGGCCTCTAAATAAACTGTGTATGCCTCATCATATTTTTTTTCTAATTCATCTGTATTGTAATTTTCTGTATCTTTTTTATAGTTTTCAAATGCTTTTATTAAATTATTCCTTTTTAATGTTATTAACATACCATTTATTCCTATTTTTGTAGGTATTAATAATTTTGTTAATGTTTTAGTTAATCTGTTGAAAAAGTTTGTATTTGTACCTGTTATTCTTAAGCTTCTTTCTTCCATCTTTATCTTCCTTTCTATTACAAATTAAATGCCTTAATTTGTAAATCAAAAAACTATTTTTTCATTTGTCCCTATGTCCTCAAGTACTTCATATGTTACATAGACTTCTATTCCATCTTCTTTTTCATATACATTTATTATTTTGTTTACTATTTTTTCTTTGTTTTCTATTTCGTTGTCTAATTCTTTTTGTAATTCTTCTACCCCTAAGTTCTTGGCTTCTTCTACGCTGTACTTTTTTTGTTCTTCTTTTATTTCTTTATTTGTTATTTTCTCTAAAGAAATTGGTAAATAAAAATCTGAAAACATCTTGAATTTGTTATCTAGCACTATTGTATCATAAATTTGAAATTTTGAAAGCCTTTTTGATAAATTTATTTCAAAATTATTGATTTTTATTTTATATTTATTCTCAATATTGCCTGTTTCTTTTCTTTCCGTAACATTATATGGAATTTTTTTACTTTTTGTATGCCATACTTTTGCTTGTATTTCTCCTTTTGCATGCACATATCTTATTCCTGTATATTTTCCTTCCATCCATCCATTTATTAATGTTGTCCCTTCATTTACAGTGTCACCTACTTTTACTGCTATTGTTCCATTTTGTGCATTTATTTTTGTTATAACTCCTTGTTTATCTGAAACTATATTACAATAATCCTCTTCATTTACTATGTCTGGTTTTGCTGTTGATTTTACTAATCTTACTATTGCATTTGTTCCTTTTATTTCTATTCCCATCCATGCTATATCATTTCTTTTTAATCGTATTTTGTTTATAATATCTTTTGTGTTTATTTTTGTTTTCATTTTTCCTATTTCTAACCCACTCTCAACTACATCTTGATATATATTTTCCATTTTCTCATTTTCTTCTATTATTTCTATATTCCATATAAAATTAGATGCTATTGCTAAAATTGAGATTAATACTATCAAAAACACAAAAAATAACTTTCTTTTTTTATATTTATTAAATACAAATGGTAATCCTCTTTTTCTTGTTATTTTTAATTTGCATTTTGTTTGTTTTGCTATTTTGGCTACTTTTTTTAAATCTCTTATTCCAATATTTAATTCTAATTTTACATTCTTGTCTCTTTTTAAATTCCATATTGTTATTTTGTTATTTCTACATATATTTATAAATCTTTCTATATAATATCCTTCTACTGATATTCTTATGTATCCAATTATATAATTAAATATTATTTTAATTAACATACTTTTTCCCTTCACAATCTTTTTATTTTATAAAATGTTGAATATATAATATTTAAAATTTAATTTAACCTAATTAAACTTTAATCAAAATTTCTTTCTATATCTATACTCTCTACTTTTCCATTTACTTTAATATCATCATTGGTCATATTTTCAAGTTTAAGTTCAAAACCATTAATATTTATAATTCCAAGTGAAGTATTTATTCGTATATAATAATCTTCATACTCTAAAATACCTTTAAAATTTTCTATTATCATTTCATTAAAACCTGTTATTGTTATTTTAGGTGTATCTGTATATACTTCTTGTGGCATTTCAAGTAATCTATCTATTCTAGAAAAACCTTTTTTATTTTTTTTCATACGTTCACCCTTTCTACTTTATTTAAATTCATCTAAAGACTTAAATTCATATCCCATATTTTTTATTTCTTTTATAATATCTCCTAAAATGTTTGTATTAGTTGTTGAATTTCCATGTAATAACATAATCTCTCCATTATGAATATTATCTATTATTTTCTTTTTTGCAACACTTTCCTCTGGCTGTTTATTTTCATTCCAATCTTCATATGCAAATGACCACATTACTGTTTTATATCCTAAAGAGTTTGTAACTGTTATGCTTTTTTCACTAAATTCACCCATTGGAGGTCTTATATATTTCATTTCATATCCAAATTTTTCATATATTGTTTTATGTAAATCCATCACTTCTGAATTTATTTGCTCTTCTGTTAAACTTGGCATACTTTTATGATTTACTGTATGATTTCCAACTATATGTCCCTCTTCTATCATTTGCTTTACTAAATCTGGTTGTGTATTTAAATAATGCGCTGTTATAAAAAATGTTGCTTTTACATTATTTTCTTTTAAAGTTGATAAAATTTGAGTTGTATGTCCAGCCTCATATCCCTCATCAAATGTTAAATATATGTATTTATCATTATTATTTCCCATTGCTATTCCATTATTTTTTTCTAATATCTCTTTATTTACTTTTCCTAAATCTGGTTGTTCATGATTATCATTTCTCTTTATCCCCCATCCTATTTTTTTATTACTTAATCCTTGAGAACTTGTTAATCTTGTTTCTTCTTGATTTCCACTATTTTTTCCAATTTGTATTACTGTAATAGCCAATAAAGCAATTATTGTTAGAGATGTAATAATAAACTTTTTATTTTTTAATTTCATTTTTCTACACTCCTATTCTTTTTTTAATTTTATGTCCTTATCATAAAATTATTACTTATCTTTAAATCAAAAAATATTTTAGAATTCGACAAAAAGCAATTTTATATATAGGTTTAAAACACTATAACTAATACTTATAGTTTTATTTTAAAACACTATTGATATTAATTGCTTTACCAATTGGATAAATTTGTAATTTTTCTATTGACATCGCGAAAAAATTAGATTATATTGTTATTGCCACTGGAAATAAAAGGAAATTTTTGTTTTTTTGTCGATTACTTTTATTTTAAGAACATTTTTATTTTATATAGGAGGGATTGTATGTTAAATTTCGCAATTTGTGATGATAATGTTAATATTTTAGAAAAGTTCGCAAAAATCCTTGAAAATATTTTTATAAAATATGGTTATGATGCAAAAATTGGTATAAAGACTAATGACGTGGATACTTTGCTTGATTATATTGAAGATAATAAAACAGATGTATTAATTTTAGATATTAATTTAAAGTCAGATAAAAGTGGATTAGAAGTTGCCTCTAGAGTTAGAGAGCGTAACAAAGATACATATTTTATTTTTACTACTGCTCATTTAGAATATGCAATGATGGCTTATAAATTTAAAACTTTTGATTATTTAGCAAAGCCTATAACTTCTGATAGATTAGAAGAGACTATTGTCCGTTTGTTTGATGATATTAATGGTCAGCCTAAAAGGTATCTAAAAATTGATAATAAGAAGACTATTATTGATGAAAGTGAAATTTTGTATATTAGACGTGATGGTATGAAATTAATTTTCCATACTAAGAGTCGTGATTACGAAACTTATAGTTCTTTTAATAAAATTATGGATTCTTTACCTAGCAATTTTGTAAGAGCTCATAAATCTTTTATTGTTAATATTAATAACATTGTAAATTTGGATTCTATCGGTAATATTGTGTATTTTGATAATGGTTCTACTTGTGATATTGGACCTAAGTTTAAGAAAAGTTTGATGGAGGAGGTTAAAAATAATGAACATTTTAAATAATTTATGGCTAGCTATTAGTACGCCAAATGAAGAACTTGTTAAAATAGTATGTGTATTTTTACTTTTTATTGAAGCTCCATTATCTTTTTCACTTATTAATAACGTTTTTAATTTATCTTGTACAAAAAAGCAAAAATATTTATATATATTAGTTGTTTCTATTGTAGGTACATTAGCAAGTTTTATATTATCTTGGCCTTATAACATTGTATTAAATTATTTGACTGCTTTTTTGATTTTATATTTTGTTATGAAATTAAGCTTTGTAAAATCATTTATTGCAACTATTTTTCCAAGTATTGTTTTTAATTTAATAGGATATTTATTAGCTAACCCTTATTTAGATTTACTTAATATTACTTATGAAGAAAATAATACAATTGCAATATATAGAATTCCATTTGCGCTTTTAACTTATTCAATTGTTCTTATATTTAATTTAATTATTAAATATAGAAAATTTACAATTAATATATTAGAAGATTTTGATAAAAAAAGTAAATCAATTATAATATTTAATTTTATTTTTGGTTTTATTTGTATCTTTCTTCAAGGAATACTAAGTGTAAAATATATTGATATTTTACCAATTGAATTTACATTTTTTAATTTCATTTGTTTATTGATATATTTTGTATTAAGTTTTTTCTCTTTAGCAAAAGTAATGTCTTTATCTACAACAACAAAAAAATTAGAAAGTGCTGAAGAATATAATAAAACATTACATATATTACATGATAATGTTAGAGGCTTTAAACATGACTTTGATAATATTGTTACAACAATTGGTGGTTATATAAAAACAAATGATATGGAAGGATTAGAAAAATATTATTCTCAATTACAAGAAGATTGTTCAAAAGTAAATAATTTATATATTTTAAATCCAGATATTATTAATAATCCTGGAATATATAATTTATTAACAACAAAATATAGTGAAGCAGAGGAAAACGGAATAAAAGTAAATTTAACATTTTTATTAGATTTAAATGAATTACATATGAAAATTTATGAATTTGCAAGAATTTTAGGAATCTTATTAGATAATGCTATAGATGCTGCATCTGAATGTGATGAAAAAGTTTTAAATATATTTTTCAGAAATGAAGCAAGAAATAATAGAAATATAATTTTAATTGAAAATACTTATAAAGACAAAGATGTTGACTTAAACCAAATTTTTAATAAAGGTATTACAGGAAAAGAAAACCATACAGGTCTTGGATTATGGGAAATTAGACAATTACTAAAGAAAAATAATAATGTAAATTTATATACAAATAAAAATGAAAAATATTTTACACAACAATTAGAAATATATTATTAAATGGTAGATTAAATTCTATCATTTATTTTATCCACTAAAAAAAGAACAGTTAACTGTTCTTTTTTTAGTGGATTGTTATAATAACATTAAAGTATATTGTGTATTAAATATAAGTATTGTCGAACTACTTATATTTAAATTTAAAAACTATTTGATAATTAATCCTTTTTTACTAAACTAGCTGGCATTTTTGGTTGATGAAATATTGACCATAATACACAAGTAGTGTTAGTAGATTTTGCATATTTTTCTGCAACTTTTGCTAATAATTTTAACATAAAGGTTTCCTCCTTTGTTTAAAAAAAATATATAATATAAAAATACTGCCGGCATTGTATTTTTAATATTAACTAATTAAATTAAGCATTTTCATAAACTTCATATCCATATTTATTTTTTGTAAGTTTATATGCTAATCTAGTAATCATACATGTTTGAACAAAATATCCAAATATTATTATATTACATATTACATTATCTTTTATGAGCAAAGCTAATATCAATCCTATAATAAAAGTTACATATGATAATATTTGTTTTTGTTTTCTTATCTTACTACTTAATATTGGAACTTCTTCAGTATCTGCTGGAGCATATAATTTTATCATTATTATTCCAAAAACTGTAATTATAGCCACTAAAACATATTTTGCTATACTATCTAACACAATTGTTTTTGATAAAAATGCAACTCCACAATAAAAAGTACATGTTGATATAATGCATCCTATATGAGTGTGTAGATGAAATCCTCCAGAAAACATCCTATATGGCATTATTATAAAAAAAGTAATCAAACTTAATTTTAATAAACCTAGAGCATATGCTATCAGTAACATTATAAAAAATTTGGGTACTTCACCTAATAAAATTTGAAGCCCATAATTTATTACCTCTGCTCTTTCGTCATCTACTTCGGGCATTTCTTTTCTAATTTTGTTGGTTAGAAATTCTGTGATTTTATCTATCATTTTTCTCACCACTCTTTTTCTTAAGTTTTCTATAGTTTAACATCTAATTTTAAGAATTGTTTATTTCATTTATAAAAAGGTCTTTTTTATTTACATTAATTTTATTTTTTTACTTTGTAAAATATTTTATATGTTTTATAAAATATCATTAAAAAATAAAACTCAAACTATTCCATAATATAAAAAAACTATTAAAGGAAATACTAAAAATTCCTCTAATAGCTTTTTATAAATTATTTATTTCTTTTAAAATACACCATGTTCCAATACTCTCTGGCAAATCAGTAAATGTCATTTTTTCTTTTGTTATTGGATGTTCTATTGTTAGCTTATATGCCCACAACGCTATTTGTTTTCCTTGTCCTCTAGTTCCATACTTCTGGTCTCCAAAAATACTATGTCCAAAATTTGATAACTGAACTCTTATCTGATGATGTCTTCCTGTATGTAAATTAATTTTCAACAAGCTCAAATTTTTTATTTCATTATATGTTACTACTTCATAATCTAATTTTGCAAGCTTTGCATTTTTCTTATCTTTATTAACAACCTTACTCATATTATTTCTTTCATCTTTATACAAATAATTTTCTAAAGTTCCGCTTCTTTTGATTTATTTTTCCATCAACAACAGCCAAATATTCCTTTTTAAATACCTTTTCCCTTACTTGTGTACTTAATCTTCCGGCAGCTTTAGATGTTTTTGCAAAAATCATTATACCTCCAACAGGTCTATCTAACCTATGCACAAGTCCTAAATATACATTTCCAGGCTTATTATATTTTTCTTTAATATATTGTTTTACAATAGTAAGCATATCCATATCACCAGTTTTATCTGATTGTGATGGAATATTCGGTATTTTTTCTACTACAATAATATGATTATCTTCATAAATTACTTTTAAATTTTGCATATATTTCTCCTTTTTCAAACACAGATTAATTTGAAAAAGAATTAAATTTTGGCAAGGAAAATTTTATTTAAAAGGCAAGGGCGCATACATATGTATGTAACCGCGTTTTAAATGAAATTTGACACAGCCAAAATTGTAATTATTTTTCAAATTTCCCATCTTCCATAAATTCCACATGGTAACACTAAACTTGAATTTTCCATTGGAATTCCTATTTCTCCTGACTCTAATTTTCCTCTATACTTTTTAGCAACTGTTAAATTCAAAATATCTTCCAACACTTTGCTTGAAATTCCAGTTGTATATGAATTTATCAAGAAAAACAATGGATTGTCTGACAATACATTTGTACACAATTCTACTAAATCATATATATTATTTTCAAATTGCCATACTTCACCTTTTGCACCTCTACCATAAGAAGGTGGATCCATTATTATTGCATCATATTTGTTGCCTCTTCTTATTTCTCTGTTTACAAATTTAACAACATCATCAACAATAAATCTTACCGGTCTATCTTTTAATCCAGAAGATTCTATATTTTCTTTTGCCCATGTTGTCACTCCCTTTGAACTATCAACATGACATACAGATGCTCCAGCTGATGCACATGCTACTGTTGCTCCACCTGTATAAGCAAATAAGTTTAAAACTTTTATTTCTCTTTTCTCAGATTTTATTTTGTTTATCATCCAATCCCAGTTAACTGCTTGTTCTGGGAATAATCCTGTATGTTTAAATCCCATTGGTTTTATATTAAATATTAAATTTTTATATTTAATTTGCCATTGTTTTGGCATTTTTTTGTTAAATTCCCATGAGCCCCCACCTGAACTACTCCTGTGATATGTTGCATTTATTTCTTTCCATCTTTTAGGATAGCTTTTGTCTTTCCATATTATTTGTGGATCTGGTCTTGATAAAATTACATCTCCCCATTTTTCTAGTTTTTGCCCATCTGCCATATCTATTATTTTATAATCTTTCCATTCATTTGCTAATTTCATATTTTTTATATAGTAAATTAATACTATTCCTCCTTCTTTTCTAGAATAGTTATATTTTACCATATTTTTTCATTTTTTTAAAGGATTATTTTAAGATTTCGAATTTTGTTTTATCAAATACTTTCCAAAATTTTCATAAAACTAAAAATTAAATAAAAATTGATACCTGAAAAAATAAGAAAATTCATCAAAACTATAGTTAAAAATTTATGATTTTTAATAAAACTCCATACACTAAATTTTCCTCTTTTTTTTGGTATTTCAAGCCTGTCCAATTTTGTATTATATTTTACATTAAATACATTTTCCATTTAAAACTCCCCCTCTTAAATAAGTTTTACTGAAAAAAACTTCCATTTTTAATATATATATTCAATACATAAATAAAATATTCCAAATATTAAAATTTTATTGTTAAAAATTTCAAATGATGTTATAATTCTAAAAAAAGGAAAGAAAAATTCCAATTATTTTATAGAAAGGTTGATTTTAAATGTTAAAAAATAATGAGAAAATTAAAAAAGCAATAGTCATAATTTTAATTGCAATAATGTCTGGCGTAATCTTTTTCTATCAAACACAAAAAGTAGGATTGCACGAAGATGAAGGTTATACTTTATGCTCATCAGTTAATCCAAACAATGGTGTAATGGATGCATACGATAAAGGAGTACAAGATCCTGTTTGGAGAACTAAAGAATATGTACAAACAGCTATGAGTTTAACACCAAATAATATTTTAAACTTCAAAGCCCTATATATGAATCAAGCATATGATAACCATCCTCCATTTTTCTATACCCTTGTACATTTTGCTACTTTATTTTTTGGTGGACATTTTTCACTATACTCTGCATTTATTGTAAATATAATTGCCTTCATAATTAGTTGTTTTATAATTGTTAAAATTTTAAAATTACTAAATAAAGAAAATTTGATAATTCCAAGTTTAATACTTTACGGCTTATCAATGGGAACAATCTCTATGGTTTTATTCCAAAGAATGTATATGTTACTTACAATGTTCATTTTACTTTATTTTTATTTAAGTTTAAAATTATATAAAAATAATTTTGTGATGGATAAAAAATTCACAATTCAGTTCGGAGTTACTACTGTACTTGGATTTTTAACACAATACTTTTTTGCAATTTATGCATTTTTTATATTTGTGATAATGTTAATCGAAATGATTAGAACAAAAAAGGATAAAAAAATAATTTTAAAATATGTTATATCACATATTATTTATGCTGCCATAGGAGTTCTTATATTTGTACCTTGCATAAAACATTTATTATTTTCAGATAGAGGTTTAACCAATTTAGGAAATGCTGGATATTTCTCACATGTATTTGATTATATAAAACATCTAGCATATGCATTTAGCATAAACAATTCTAATACCCCTTTAATGGTTATTGTATTAATTTTATTTGTTATTGCAACAATTTCATTATGCATAAAAAGTAAAGAAAAATTTGTTGTTTTAATTACAATTGTACCAAGCATTTTTTACTACTTTATCGCTGTTAGAATGACATCATTCCAAGAGCTAAGATATATAATGCCTGTTATCCCATTTGTTGTCCTAACATTTTTCTTTATACTAAATGAATTTATAACTTTTAAATATAACTACATAGCATTTACAATAATTTCAATTGCTTTAGTTATAAATGGTATTGTATTTTCTAAACCATTATTTTTGTATGAAAATTATAAAAATATTTTAGATATTGCAGAAGAAAATCAAGACAAATCTTTTGTTTATGTTTATGATAATTTCTTTAATCACATGCAAAGTGTTTCTGAAATGATGATTTATAAAAGAACTTTAATAATCAATGTTAATAATAATTATGAACTTCATTGTGTTATTGATGATAATAGCTTAAATACTGAAGATTCTTATATTTTATCTATTAAGTCATATATGGATAATGATTCTATTTTAGATAGAATTAAAAATGAGTCTGAATTTAAAAATATTACTTTACTTTATAAAGCTGAAGATGGAAGTAATTCTAATGTTGTAATGGATAATTTATATTTAGTTTCTAAATAAAAAATAGCGGGATTGTGGGGCAACCACACAAAATCCCGCTATTTTTTTATTTGTTCTACTATTTTCTCAGTAATACCTTTTACTTCCATTAATTCTTCTTTCGAAGCTTGTTTTATCTTTTCTACACTTCCAAATTTTTTAAGCAATTCTCTTTTCTTTACCTCTCCTATTCCTTCAATATCGTCTAGTTCAGATTTTGTAACAGCTTTAGCACGTAATTTTCTATGATAAGTAATTGCTGTATCGTGCACAGTATCTTGAAATCTAGTTATCAAATTCATAAGATTTTCAGAAATTTGTATTTCATTTCTATTTTCATCTATTAATGCTTTTGTTTGATGTTTATCATTTTTTACCATACCAAATATTTTTATATCTAAATTTTCATATTTATTTATAGCATTTCTAATTGCTCTAATTTGTGTTATACCGCCATCTGCAAATATCGCATCTGGTAATTTCCCAAATCCCTTATCTTCGTGGTCTATTGAATGTGCTAGTCTTCTTGTTACAACCTCTTCCATACATTTAGGGTCATCTTGTGTTAATACAGTTTTTATTTTAAATCTTCTTGATAAATTTTTCTTGATAACTCCATCTTGCATTACACACATACCTGCAACCATAAATTCTCCAGATATATTTGATATATCGTAAGTTTCAATTTTTCTTGGTAATTTGTCCATTTCTAAAACATCTTTTAATTCCATCAAAATTTCTGATTTGTCTTTTTCTTTGTTTATCAATGTAACTTTTGCATTATTTTCTGCCATTTCTACAAATCTTAATTTTTCGCCTTTTTTAGGGCTTTTTAATTCCACTTTTTTTCCTAACATTGTGGATAACCATTGTTCTATAACCTCTTTTTCAGGTAGTTCTTCCCTTAACATTATTTTGCTTGGTATATTTGGATTTTCTAAATAATACTGTTTTATAAATCCTGATAATATTTCACTATCCTCCATATCTTTTAATTCTGGGAAAAAGTAATGTTCTCTTCCTATCATTTTGCTTCCACGTACAAAGAATATTTCTATACATACTTCTAATTCAGATTTGTATAATCCAATAACATCTATATTATTTTCTGAAATATTTGATACTTTTTGTTTTGATGAAGCTCTTTCTATTGCTAATTTTCTATCTCTTAATTCTGCTGCTTTTTCAAAGTCTAATTTTTCTGATGCCTCCTGCATTTGCTTGTCTAATTCTTTTAAAATTTTGTCAGTCTTTCCCTCAAGTAAATCTATAATTTCATCAATTTGTTTTTTATATTCTTCTGGTGTTACATATCCCATACATGGTGCTAAACATCTTTTTATATGATAATTTAAACATGGTCTTGTTCTATTTTGATAGTTTCTGCATTGACGTATTTTGTATTTTTGTTTTATAAAGTCTATCATTTCTTTTGCAGCACCTGGATTAGCATAAGGACCAAAATACTTTGCTCCATCATTAATTAATCTTCTTGTTAAAACTACAGTTGGATAATCTGATTTTACATCTATTTTGATATATGGATATGTTTTATCATCTTTTAATAGAACATTAAATTTAGGTCTATTTTTCTTAATTAAGTTACATTCCAAAATCAATGCTTCTGCTTCATTATCAACTACTATGTATTCAAAATGGTCTATTAAACTTACCATTTTTTTTATTCTTTCAGTTTTATTTGTTTTTCTAAAATATGACCTTACTCTATTTTTTAATGAAACTGCTTTTCCAACATATATTATTTTATCGTCTTTATCATGCATTACATATACTCCAGGCTTTCCTGGTAGTTTTTTCAACTCTTCTTCTATGTTAAACATTCTTAACTCCTATTCTTTATTTTTCTATATATATTATACATTATTAGTTTGCATTAAAGCAAGATTGATTTTTATAAATCACACAATATTTTAAATTACTATATTGTGGAATAATGTAACTACATATTTTTTAAATTATTAAAAAAACACTTGCACCAAAAAGCATTTTGATATAATATAATAAAGTAAAATTGAAAGATGCATAAAAAATATCAAGAAAGGAGTTTTATTTTTAAGCGCCTGGGCCATAATTTTCAATGGTTGACGAGGTCTAGAGTTATCGAAATATTCGGCGGATGCTCTAGTGGCTTTTA
>OLPN01000391.1_pt1 | contig 46520 bp, 46 predicted proteins | sample 1672601 | NCBI WGS metagenome assembly OLPN01 (sample SAMEA3136704, study PRJEB25190) | human gut metagenome | reverse complement strand
AAGAGACTAAGAAGAAAGATATGGCATCTATCGCAATGAGCTATGGCTATGTATACGTAGCACAGATCTCCATGGGTGCTGACTTCAACCAGACTGTAAAAGCAATTGCAGAGGCAGAGGCATATCCGGGACCATCCCTGATCATTGCTTATGCTCCATGTATCAACCATGGTATCAAGAAAGGTATGAGCAAAGCTCAGACAGAGGAAGAGCTGGCAGTTAAGTGCGGATACTGGCACAACTTCAGATTCAACCCGGCTGCTGAGAACAAGTTCAGCCTTGATTCCAAGACACCGGATATGGAGAACTATATGGACTTCCTGAACGGTGAGGTTCGTTACAACTCTCTGCAGCGTCAGAATCCTGAGAAAGCTGCTAGACTGTTCGCTAAGAACGAGTCTGAGGCTCAGGCTAGATATGAGTATCTGCAGAAACTTATCACTCTTTACGGAGCAGATAAGAAAGAAGACTAATTACTGATCAATAGTTACTGTTTATACAGTGTGCTTGCTGATTAAGCATTAGGTGACAGGCCTGCGGTGTTTAGCGCACCGCAGGCCTTTTTTCATATACAGGAGAGACATATATGAAGAGAATTTTTTCGAAGGAGAAATCCCGGAAAGAGAAAAAAGCAGATTTTTATATTCTGTATACGATTGTTTTTGCAGCGATCTCGCTGTTTATTTACAGTTGTTTTTATTTCAATGGAAAATCCCTGATCTGGAGTCATGACGGTGTTCCGCAGCACATCAATGCATTGGCCTATTATGGAAAATATCTGCGGAATGTTCTGCAGACGCTGGTGACGGAGCATAAGCTTTCCCTTCCTATGTGGGATATGCATATCGGATACGGTTCCGATATCCTTACAACACTTCATTATTATGCGATCGGTGATCCGCTGACCTTACTGTCCGTTTTTGTACCGGAAAAAGACACAGAGATCTTATATGAGATTCTGATCTTTCTCCGCATTTATCTGGCGGGTATCACATTCAGCATTTACTGCTTTTACCGCAAGAATCCTAAACAGGCCACATTTCTTGGAAGCCTTGTTTATATTTTTGCAGGATGGACCATTTATGCGTCCATGAAGCATCCATATTTTTCCAATCCCATGATCTATCTGCCGCTGGTCCTTATGGGAATTGAAAAGATTTACAAAAAAGAAAAGCCATACCTTTTTATCTGTGCGACGGCTGTAGCGGCAATGTCTAATTTTTATTTCTTTTATATGATCAGTATCTTTATGGTGCTGTATGCAGCTTTCCGGTATTTTGGAATATTCCGCAAGCGTTCAGTAAAAGATGTATTTCAGTGGTTCCTGAAATTTGCTGGCTTTTATCTGGTCGCACTTATGATCGCTGCACTGATCTTTTTACCTGTGGTCATGACTCTGTTTGGAACAGAGCGCTTTCAGGCGCAGAATTATGTGCCACTGTTATATGACCGCATTTACTACGAAAAATATCTCGGCTGCCTGATCGGCGAAAATATGATCCAGTGGGGAGTTGCTGGATATTCCGCAGTCGCAATGGCAGGCGTGTTTGTGATCTTTTCCAAAAAGAAAAAATATACGGGACTGAAGCTAGGCTTTGTGCTTCTGAATCTGTTTTTGCTGATCCCCTTTGCAGGTCATGTACTGAATGGATTTTCATACGTGTCCAACCGATGGATCTGGGCGTATGGAATGCTGATCGCATATATTCTGGTACAGGCATATCCGGAACTGTTTACGCTGGGCATCAGGGAAAAACGACGGATATTTGTGATGCTGCTGATATATGGCGTGCTGGCACTGTTTTCAGAATCCGCCCGCACGGAACGCAATATCATGGCATTGATGATGCTGGTCCTGGCTGTGTTTACAGTGGTTTCCTACGGAAACGTATTTACACAGGGAAAGTATCTCTGTGGAATGATCGTGGCCGTGCTTGTGACAAGCATCCTTCTGAATGTTTCATACCAGTATTCTTACGAAAAAGATTATCTGTCAGAATTTGAGGAAAAGGATCAGGCGCTGGAGAAGCTTCAGTCCGGACCGGACAAAGCGATCCGGTCAATGGACGATTCAGCGGTTACCAGATATGACCAGTACAAAACGGGCTCTTATGTAAACACTGCCATGTATATGGGAACCAACAGTACTTCCTATTATTTCAGTGTGGCCAATGGAAATATCAGCCGTTTCTTTGATGAGATGTATCTGAATACCCCCTGGGATTATCATTACAGCAGCCTGGACGGACGGAGTGTCCTGGATCGTCTTGCCTCGGTGAAATATTTTGCCATCAAAAAAAGCGGATATGGGTATCTGCCATACGGCTATGACAGTGAAGCAGAAGTCACAAAAAAATACAGGATCTACGAAGACGAGGATTCCCTTCCTCTTGGTTATACCTATGATTCCTGGATCCCCAGAGAAAACTATGAAAAGCTTTCCGTGACCGAAAAGCAGCAGGCACTCCTGCAGGGGGCAGTCCTTGAGGACAGCAGTCTTTCTGAGACAGACCTCACCTTTGACGATAAGAAAGCAGATTTTACACTGGAAGCAGGAAAAGGCTGTAAGATCAAAGACGGAAAGATCATTGTGGCCAAAGAAGGAGCAACCGTACAGATCGGATATCAGGGAGAGCCGGAGGCAGAGGTTTATCTTGTGGCAAAAAATCTGGATTTTAATGCCTATTCTCCACGTACAGTGGTCAGTGAAAAAAAATGGGATTCCATGACAGAATATGAGAAGAATACCGTGCGTTATGAAGACAATAACTGGCGCTACTGGAAAGAAAGCAAGGAATCAGCAGTGGATGTTTCGCTGGGCTCCGTGGACAAGACTATCCGGATCTTTACAGATAAATACAACGGCTATAGCGGAAGACATAATTTTCTTCTGAATATGGGATATAAAAACTATTCTGCAGGAACTATGACACTGACATTCTCCATGCCGGGAGAATATACCTTTGATGATCTGTATGTGGTATGTCAGCCCATGGCTTCTGTTGAAGAACAGACAGAGGAGCTTGGAAAAGAAAGTCTTCAGAATATCAAAACGGAGACAAATTGCATTCGTGGAGATATCACAACCACTTCCGATAAGATCCTGGTATTTTCCATTCCATACAGCGCAGGCTTTACCGCCTATGTAGATGGAGAAAAAACAGAACTTGTGCAGGCAAACAGTATGTATATGGGACTGGAATTAAAAAAAGGCAGGCATACGATCGCACTCAGATATTGTACACCGTATATTGTGCCCGGAATGATACTGACGGTGATCGGCCTGATCCTGTTTGCCGGGATCGTAATATCTTACCGGCGCCAGAGAAAACAAAAAGAAAGGGGAAAACAGGAGAAATGAGCCGAGTATCGGTAGTTTTGCCTGCCTGTAACGAGGAACCGATGGTGGAGAAAACCTGCCGGACTCTCAGAGAGCTCCTGGGGCAGGCCGGGATCCGTTATGAACTGGTCCTGGTAGATGACGGTTCCTCTGACGGGACCTGGGCAGCCATAGAAAAAGTATCCAGGGAAGATAAAAATGTGACAGGTGTGCATTTTTCCAGAAATTTCGGAAAAGAAGCAGCAATCGTGGCCGGCCTTGCACAGGCATGCGGAGATGCGGTGGCAGTGATGGACTGTGACCTGCAGCATCCGCCGGAAATCCTCTTGGAAATGTACCGGCTCTGGAAGCAGGGCTACGAGGTTGTGGAGGGCATCAAGAAAAACCGGGGAAAAGAAACTCTTTTTCACAGAAAAAGTGCCGGATTTTTCTATCGGATCATGTCCCGTGCCACCGGCTTTGATATGGAAAACGCTTCCGACTTCAAGCTGCTGGACAGGAAAGCGGTGGAGAGTGTTCTCGCCATGCCTGAGCGCAGCATGTTTTTCCGGGCGGCATCATCCTGGATAGGCTTCAAAAGTATCTCCGTACCTTTTGAGGTGCAGGAGCGTGAGGCCGGAGAATCCAAATGGTCTGCAGGAACGCTGATCAGCTATGCGTTTCGGAATATCGTGGCATTTACAACACTTCCGCTGCAGTTTGTAACAGCCGGTGCTGTGGGCTGCTTTGGGTGCTCCCTGCTCCTTCTGGTTTATTCTCTGGTCCGGTATTTTTCCGGGCATGCGGTGGAAGGCTATACCACACTTCTGATCGTGATGCTCTTTATCGGAAGTGCTGTGATGATGAGCCTTGGGATCATCGGATATTATATCGCCAGGATCTATGAGGAAGTAAAACGTCGTCCAAGATATATCGTATCAAAGATCATACGAGGAGGAGATACCAATGAAAAAGTGGATCCTTAAATTCTATGAAAATGATGTGATCCGTTATATTTTCTGGGGTGGTTGTACGACTCTCGTAAATCTGTTAAGCTTTTATATCATGAGGGCAATGGGAATTCCGCTGATGAGTGCCAACATCATATCGATCATCCTGGCGATCCTGTTTGCCTATGTTGTGAATTCCAGATTTGTATTTCATGACCGCTGTGAAACATGGAGGGATCATATACCGCCCTTTCTGAAATTTATAAGTGCCCGTCTGGTGACCATGGTCATTGAGGTAGGTGGCGTATGGTTTCTGGCGGAGATCCTGGGATTCCGGGATATGTTTGCAAAATTCTGCACACAATTTATCGTGCTGGCGTTGAATTATATCTTTAGTAAATTTATTATTTTTACCACAGGTAAAAGGATTGGAGGTAGCAAATGATGACTTTGGATGAGGCAGTGAAGAAAGTCCGCCCTCTGGATGAAAAGGCTATGGAGGGGGCGAGAAAGAGATGGGACAGTATTGCAAAGCCCCTGCATTCTCTGGGAGAGCTGGAGAATATGCTGACACAGATCGCTGGTATCACAGGTACACCGGAGGTACGTGTGGAGAAAAAAGCAGTGGTTGCCATGTGCGCGGATAACGGAGTTGTAGAAGAGGGGGTGACCCAGACCGGACAGGAAGTGACGGCTGTTGTGGCTGAGAATTTTCTGGAAGGGACTACTACCTGCTGTGTGATGTGCCGTCAGTGTGGAGCAGAGCTTTTTCCTGTAGATGTGGGAATGGTCACAGATACAAAGGTCCGTACAGATCTTAAGGTTGCCTATGGGACCAGAAATATGACCAGAGAGCCGGCAATGACAAGAGATCAGGCGATCCGTGGCATCGAAGCCGGAATTGCCATGGCAGAGGAGCTGAAGGAAAAAGGCTATCAGGTTCTTGCAACCGGCGAGATGGGCATCGGAAATACTACCACCAGCAGTGCGGTAGCAGCTGTGCTTCTCGGAAAACCGGTGGAAGATATGACCGGACGTGGTGCCGGATTGACCAGTGAAGGGCTTGTACGGAAGATCAATGCGATCAAAAAGGCGATCGCCCTGAATAATCCGGATCGTTCAGATGCCATTGACGTCCTGGCAAAGGTAGGTGGACTGGATATTGCAGGAATGGCAGGAGTATTCATTGGAGGAGCAGCACTTGGAATGCCGGTTGTCATGGACGGATTTATTTCCTGCGTATCTGCACTGATCGCAATAAAGATCTGCCCGCAGGTAAGTGATCATATCCTTGCGTCTCATGTATCCAAAGAGCCTGCAGCACAGCTGATCCTGAAGGAGCTTGGCAAGGAAGCGATCATCCACGCAGGCATGTGCCTGGGCGAGGGAACCGGAGCTGTGGCACTGTTTCCGATGATGGATCTGTCCTGTGCAGTATATAATTCCATGAGTACCTTTGGTGATATCAATGTAGAACAGTACGAGGAGCTGAAATAATATGCTGGTTGTTGTAACAGGAGGCAGCGGAAGCGGAAAATCTGCTTTTGCGGAAGAAACCGTACTTTCCCTTGGCGAAGCCAGAAGGATCTATATCGCCACCATGCAGGCTTTTGACGAAGAAAGCCACAGGCGCATCCGCAGACACCGGCACATGCGTGCAGGAAAAGGCTTCGAGACAATTGAAAGATATACAGAGCTGGATGAGCTGCTCATTCCGAAGGACTGCGTGGTCCTTCTGGAGTGCATGTCCAATCTGGTTGCAAATGAGATGTTCCGGGAAGGCGGCTTCCACCCGGAGGTGGCAGAAAAGATCACAGAAGGAGTGAAAAATCTTCTTTCCCAGGCAAAGCATGTGGTGATCGTCACCAACGAGATCTTTTCAGACGGGATCCTCTACGAGGAAGAATCAGAACAGTATAAAAAAGAATTGGGACAGATCAACCAGAAGCTGGCAGAGATGGCAGAAGAGGTTGTGGAAGTCGTATACGGGATCCCTGTATGGCATAAAGGAGGAAAGGAAGCATGAAAAGCTTATGGAACAGTTTTAAGGCAGCCTTTGCCATGTTTTCAAAGATTCCTATGCCCATGGTGGACTGGAAGAAGGAAAACATAAAATATATGATGTGCTTTTTCCCCTTTGTGGGTACTGCCATCGGCATCCTGACCTGGCTTGCAGGAGGGGTCCTCGGTGTACACGTAGCTCTGGAGCCATTTTTTCTCGCTGTGATCCTTACTGTGATCCCGGTATTTGTTACCGGCGGCATTCATGTAGACGGGCTTCTGGACACGTCAGATGCATTAAGCTCCTGGCAGGAACGCACAAGGAGGCTGGAGATCCTAAAGGATTCCCATGCAGGTGCATTTGCCATTATCACAGCCTGTGTATATTTTATCCTCTGGCTGGGAGCCTGGGATCAGCTCCTTGGAAATTATAACGGGATCTGTATCATGAGCCTGGGCTTTATGATGTCCAGATGTCTTTCCGGGATCGGTGTGATCACATTTCCCAAGGCAAGGACAGACGGGACTGTGGCAGAATTTTCCAGAAATGCGTCAGAGATCGCAGTGCGAAATGTTCTTATCACGATGTTTGTGATCCTTGCAGCGCTGATGATATGGGTAGATCCGGTCCTGGGTGTTCTGGCAGCTGTCAGCGCACTTCTGGTATTTTGGTGGTATCACCATATGGCTTTGAAATATTTTGGAGGGACCACAGGTGATCTTTCCGGATTTTTCCTTTGCATCTGCGAGGTTGTGATGGCACTGGTGCTTGCTCTTGGTGGCACGTTTAATCTGTAATGAAGATTTGGATGAGGTAAAAATATTATGGAAATGATAATCGGAGGTGCATATCAGGGAAAAGCTGACTATGCAAAAGCACAGTTCCCGGATGTGGACTGGAAATTCGGAGGAGAGATCACAGAAGAGGAGCTTCTGAAGGCAGCGGGTGTTCTGGGATTTCAGGAATACATAAGAAAAGCTCTGAAGGCAGGAGAAGATCTCACCGGCCTGGCAGAAAAGCTGGCACAGCAGGATCCGGATGTGATCCTTGTCAGTGAGGAGGTAGGCTACGGGATCGTTCCGGCGGATGCTTTTGAACGGCAGTACCGAGAAGCTGTTGGCCGGGTGTGCACTGCACTGGCTGCGAAAAGCAGAAGGGTCACAAGAGTGGTATGCGGGATTGGGACGGTGCTGAAGGATGATTAGATTATATCTGATACGACACGGACAGACACCCGGAAATAAGCTTCAGCGTTATATCGGAACAACGGATGAACCGCTGAGCACGGAGGGAAAGGAATTTCTGGAAAAGCTGACCTATCCCATGCCGGAGGCCCTTTATGTAAGTCCGCTCTGCCGCTGTGTGGAAACTGCGGGGATCCTTTTTCCGGGAAAAAGCTTTCATATTATCGAAGAGCTTTCCGAGTGTGATTTTGGAGAGTTTGAGAATAAAAATTATAAAGAGCTTTCCGGAAATCAGGATTATCAGAGATGGATTGACAGCAATGGAACGCTTCCTTTTCCGGGAGGAGAAAGTCGAGAAGCGTTTAAGTGCCGGAGCCTTACAGGATTTCAGAAGGCTGTCACACAGTGTATCCGTAACAACATAAAGACAGCGGCTCTTGTGATACATGGCGGTACGATCATGAACATTATGGAAGAATATGCGGACAGACCCAGGGCTTTTTATGAATGGCATGTAAAAAACGGCGGCGGTTATTTGGCTGAGCTGGAGCCTGCGCTGTGGCAGAAGGGACGGAGAGAGCTCTGTGTCCGTGAAGCATATATGGAGGGTTAAGTTATGAATGAGCAGAAGATCAGCTGGAAACGCAGCGACTTGAAATGGCGCGGAAAACAGGCATTCAAAAAAAATTACTGGTCAGCCGTTCTGGTAAGTCTGGTGCTGGCTATTGTGATGGCAACCGGCGGAAGCGGTGCGGCCACAGGCAGTGCCGGAAATGCGGTAAGTCCGGACTACGGTGTTACAACGTATCATCTGGGTACGGATATCAATGGTGTTACCTCTTATGCCAGTCATGTATTTCGTTCCCCACTGGCAGTGCTTTTTGCGCTTCTGAGTGCCAGTGCCATGGTAACGGTGGCTCTGATCGGGGTCCTTTTCCATTTCTTTGTGGGAAATGTTTTGGAGGTAGGCGGAAGAGATTTTTACATTGAGAACCTTTATTCTGTACCCGGGCCCGGAAAGCTCCTCAGTGTATTTCGTTCCGGGAATTACGGTAATATCGTAAAAACCATGTTTTTACGGGACCTGTATCTTGTATTGTGGACGCTGCTTTTTATTATTCCCGGAGTGGTAAAATCCTACGAATATAAGATGATCCCTTATCTTCTTGCGGAATATCCGGATATGAGCACAAAGGAAGTGTTTGCAAAAAGCCGTGAGATGATGAACGGACAGAAGATGGATACCTTTATCCTGGATCTTTCCTTTATTCCCTGGTCTGTCCTTTCGGCAATTACGGCCGGGATCGCGGGACTCTTTTATGTATCCCCGTATAAGGATGCAACCTATGCGGAGCTTTATGATACTCTTGCGGCAGGAATGCCGGGAAACGGACGGCAGGTGTATGAAGATGAAAGCAGCGGCATTTACTGATAAAATGATCCTTGTGAGAGGTGGTGGAGATCTGGCCACAGGAGTGATCCACAAGCTTCATCAGAGTGGCTATCAGGTCCTGATCCTGGAATGTGACCGTCCAAGTGCCATCCGCCGTCATGTGGCCTTTTGTGAAGCTGTTTATGACGGAACTGCAGAGGTAGAAGGCGTTGTGTGCAGGAGGATCACGGAGAACGATATCCGGACCCAGTGCAGGAAATGCTGGGTACAGGGAGAGATCCCCCTTCTGACAGATACCCATGGAAAATATATCCGCGAACTGGAGCCGGAGGCAGTGATCGATGCCATCCTTGCAAAAAAGAATCTTGGGACCAGCAGGGATATGGCACCACTGACTGTGGGACTTGGCCCGGGCTTTACCGCAGGGGAGGATGTGGATTACGTGATCGAGACCATGCGCGGCCATAACCTGGGAAGGATCATAAAAAAAGGCAGTGCCCTGCCGAATACCGGAGTGCCGGGACTGATCGCAGGGATCGGAAAGGAACGTGTGATCCATTCACCGGTAGCCGGTAACATGAAAAACATCTGTCAGATCGCAGATCTTGTTGAAAAAGACCAGGTGATCGCCATGGTAGGTGATACGCCGGTGAAGGCTACCATTTCCGGCGTGATCCGGGGGCTGATCCGGGACGGCTACCCTGTTTTTGAGGGAATGAAGATCGCGGACATCGACCCAAGGGCAGAACAGAAGAAAAACTGTTTTACGATTTCAGACAAGGCGAGGTGTATCGCAGGGGGAGTACTGGAGGTGCTGCTTTCCTGCGGAGTGCTTCCGGGAACAGAGAAAGCTGTGAGGAATGAGAATCTGTGACCGATACAGAGTCTGGTGTCCCTGAAAGAAGTTAGAAGATAAATGGAGTGTGTCATGAAGAAAAATGAAAAAGCGTTTACTGTGGCATTCACAGGAGGCGGCGGAAAGACCAGTCTGATCTTTGGACTGGCAGAAATATTTTCCGGACAGGGAAAACGTGTGATCGTGACCACAACCACGCATATGGCATGGGAACCGGAACGTCCTTTTGCGGAGGCAGAGGACATTCCGGGAGCATGCCGGCTTATAGAACAATACGGATACGTCATCGCGGCTCATCACAAGGCCGGGCAGCCAAAGATTTCCGGCCCCGAAAAGGAGATCCTGGAAAAGCTGCCCGGCTTTTGTGATCTTCTTCTTGTGGAAGCTGACGGATCCAGGCGCCGACCCCTTAAAGTGCCGGCTGTTCATGAGCCGGTGATCCCTTCTTTTGCAGATGTGGTAGTAGGAGTGATCGGTCTTGACTGCATCGGCAAAAGGATCTGTGATACGGCACACCGTCCGGATGATGTGGCGGGATTTCTGGGAAAGCGTACAGATGAGCCTGTGACATGGATGGATGTGTGGAAGATCATCCGGTCTGAAGACGGATTGCAAAAAGGAGTGGACGGACGAAGATTTCTTGCGTATCTGAACAAGGCAGATACTCTGGAGGATCCTTGTGTGGCGGAGAAGCTTATGGCACAAGGTCAGGAGTCTGGGATCATGGTGATCTGCGGAAGCCTGCAGAGAAGTGTAAACAGCTAGTACAGCGAAAATTAAGTTTCTGCTATATTGACGCAGGATGATTTCTTCATCTGCAAGGCGGAGGAATGAGGCGTAGCGGTGGCTACGACGATTGACGACAACGCAGCAGATGAAAAATCAGGCAAGTCAATATGGCGGTTACTTAATTTTCGCTGTACTAGAATCGAAAGGAAGTGGAGCGGTGATATGAAACTGGGACTGATCATGCTGGCAGCAGGAAACAGCCGGCGGTTTGGAAGCAATAAGCTACTGTACGGGATAGACGGAATGCCGATGTACAGGCATATTCTCCTGGAGCTGAAAAAAGTGAAAGCAGCACTGGAGGAACAGGGGCACAGGTGTGAGATCACAGTTGTCACACAGTATGAGGAGATTGCGCAGGAAGCAGAGAAGCTCGGCGTGCGGTTTCTTTATAATCTGCATCCGGATGAGGGGATATCTTCCTCATTGAAGATCGGGCTGCGGGTCAACCGGGAGATGGATGCTTGTTTGTTTACGGTGGCAGATCAGCCGTGGTTGCGGTGGGAGACGGTTTTTGGACTGGTGGATGTGTTTTTGAGAGATGGGAAGGGAATCGCCTGTGTGGAGCATGATGGGAAGACCGGGAATCCCTGTGTTTTTTCGAAGAAGTATTATGGGGAGCTGATGGAACTTTCCGGTGATGTCGGAGGGAAGAGGGTGGTTGTGGCACATCGGGGGGATGTGGCTGTGATGAAGGTGGAAGATGGACGGGAGATGGTGGATGTGGATGTGGTTTTTGCGGACGGACGCCGGTGAGGTACCGTCTGGTTTGGGCTGGGGCTTCGTCGGGGGCTGGCTTCTAAGGCGCTGGAAATCTGCTAAAACCGCTGAAAAAAATCCAGAACTCGCTCCTGCGTCGCTCAAACAGCTGGATTTTTTCCAGCAACGCAGATTCCCACCGCCTAAGAAGCGCACCTCTCCTGCAGAGCCAGCCCAAACCAGACGGTACCTCGCCGGCTGACGTGCGAAGGAGTGGAGGGCTAGAGTGAAGGCGTGAGTTTAAAGAATATAGCGAAAAGAGTTGCTGACGTGCGAAAGGGGAGATAGGCTAGAGTGAAAGTGTGAAGTTTGTAGAAGCAGAGCATCGATGATGAAAGCACCGGCTGATGTGTGAAATCACCGTGTCTGAGACAATTTTCACTTATACAAAAGCCAGCAGGGAACCGCCCTGGCGTAGTGGGATGTTCTGCAGGAGTCCTGCTGATTCTTAGGTGGTGTGGTTTCTGCGTTATTCCAAAAAGTTCTGCTGTCTGAGCGGCTTGACGCGAGTTCAGAACTTTTTGGAATGGTTTTAGCAGAAGCCGCAGCACCTTAGAAGCCAGCGGACGACGAAGCCCTTCCCGCTACGCCAGGGCGGTTCCCTGCGTACGTTCATTATTATAATATAGATATTTCCTACATAAAGTGATTCTTAGCCGCTTCTTCCTCAGCCAGACGAACCGTCTCACCGGAAGGATTGGAGATCACTGCTGAAGCTACGATCTCACAAGGCGGGTTCCCTTTTACACTGTCAACGGCAGCCGTAACAGCAGAAACATCACCAGTCAGAAAAACAGTGGCATGACCACCACACTTCGTCTGCCAGGTAAGAAAAGAAACATCAGAAGTCTTCAGCATCTGGTCGATCACCAGGATCGCATTACTGCTGCCAACAACCTCAACTAAACCAAAAGCACCATAATTCATAAATCCGTCGCCCCCTTTATTTATTGATCGTCATCTTCAGTGCGATCTCAGTATCCTCAGAAGGAGAAGCGATCACAGTATGAGAAACAACCTTACCAAGAGGTTTGGCTGCCTCCAGCGCAACCTCCATAGCTGCATTAACGTCAGAAACAGAACCACGCATCTTGACACAGGCGCCACTCTTCAGACGGTTACGCTCAACACTTTGGATCCTGACATTGGCTGCTTTGGAAGCAGCATCAAGAGCAACAAAACAGGCAACCAGGTTATCCAGCTCAAAAACACCTACAGCCATGCCCTTATAATTATTATCCATAAAAATACCTCCATGCGGAACAGATTCCAGTAATGTGGTTTCTTGACCGGTTTTACGTGGAATCATTACCGTTTTTATGGATTTATTATAACTTTTTTAGACAAAAATAGCAAGAAATAAATACACAGATAACAAAGTATTACTGAGAACGGAGTGAACAGTAGCTCACGAAGAGAACAGCAACGCAAAGTTTACTTTGGACGCCGGATATAGTATATTAATTAAATAAGAAATAGCAGGAAGGTGTAAAGAAATGCAGATACATCAGACAGACTTTTCAACAGGAAATGTCTATCGTAACATTATGGAAGTGGCTGTGCCGATGATCATTGCACAGATCCTAAACCTCCTTTACAACATTGTAGACCGGATCTATATCGGAAGGATTCCTGAGATCGGAGCCACTGCACTGACAGGAGTGGGACTGTGTTTTCCTATTATCACCCTGATCACCGCATTTACCTATCTTTTTGGAAATGGAGGAGCACCGCTTTGCTCCATGGAACGGGGAAGAGGAAACCGGGAAGAAGCAGAAATGCTCATGGGAAACACCTTTGTGATGCTGATCGGCACAGGAGTGATCCTGACAGCCATTGGCCTTATCTTTTACAGACCGATCCTATATGCCTTTGGCGCCAGTGATGTAACCTTTTCCTATGCGTCAGACTACATAAGGATCTATCTTCTGGGAACCCTGTTTGTGATGATCACTCTGGGAATGAACCCGTTTATCAACAGCCAGGGCTTTGGAAACACAGGGATGCTCACGATACTGATCGGTGCTGTACTGAACATTCTTCTGGATCCCCTGTTTATCTTTGGGATGCACATGGGAGTCCGGGGAGCGGCTTTGGCGACTATCATTTCCCAGTTCTGTTCCGCCATCTGGGTCTTACGCTTCCTTACAGGAAAAAAGGCGATCCTGAACCTGAAAAAAAGCGCCATGAGGATCTCCTGGAAAAGAGTGGGCAGTATCGTAAGCCTGGGTATGTCCGGTTTTTTTATGGCATTTACAAACAGTCTTGTGCAGGTGGTATGCAATGCCACACTCCAGACCTGGGGTGGTGATATCTACGTTGGTGTCATGACAGTTTTAAATTCTGTCCGTGACATTTTCGCCATGCCGGTCCATGGGCTTACTACAGGTGCTTCTCCGGTCATGAGCTTCAATTATGGAGAAAAAGCATACGACAGAGTCAAAAAAGCAATTAAATTTATTACAGCTGTCTGTGTGATCTATACCCTGGCAGGCTGGGGAATCCTGAAGCTGCTTCCGGAATTTTTCATCCGGATCTTTAACAGCGATCCCGGGCTTCTGGAAAAGGGAGTTCCTGCCCTTCATATTTACTTTTTCGGCTTCTGCTTTATGGCATTGCAGTTTACCGGACAAAGCGTGTTCGTGGCACTGGGAAAGGCAAAAAAGGCCACCTTTTTTTCTCTGCTCCGAAAGGTAGTGATCGTAGTACCGCTGACGCTCCTGCTGCCTTCTGTGAATGGCCTGGGAACAGACGGCGTGTTCTGGGCGGAACCGGTTTCCAACCTTGTAGGCGGCTGTGCATGCTTTTTCACCATGCTGGCGACGGTACTGCCGGAGCTGAACAAACGTAAGGCATAAGACGGGCCGGATAAAGGTTTGCGGGAAATTTTGATATGTGTTAGAATGGACAGGATGATTTTTCTGCAAACTAAGCAGAAATCTTAAGAAGGGCCGGCGTATGGCCGGGCAGGAATGAGAGGAAAACATAATGGCTTTATTTCAGGCATTTCGGGCAGTAAGACCTGCTTCAGAAAAAGCAGAAAAGGTGGCTGCACTTCCCTATGACGTAGTCAGCAGAGAGGAAGCGCGAAAGATCGGGGAAAAAAATTCGGAATCTTTTCTCCATATAGACCGTGCAGAGATGGATCTGGATCCGGAAACCGATCTTTATGATCCGATGGTTTATCAGAAGGCAAGGGAAAATCTGGATCGTTTCCAGAAAGAAGGGATCCTGATCCAGGATGAGAAACCGAACTATTATCTGTATGAACTGATCCGTAAGGGAAGATCCCAGACCGGGATCGTAGGTGTCAGCTCCATTGATGATTACATGAATGGTGTGATCAAAAAGCATGAGCTTACAAGAGAGGATAAGGAGCAGGACCGCATCCGTCATGTGGATGTCTGTGATGCCAACACAGGCCCTATTTTTCTGGCGTGCAGATATCCGGCAGAGCTTCTTACTCTTATGGAAGAATGGAAAAATGCACATGCTCCTGTGTATGATTTTACTTCCGATGATGAGATCACACATCGTGTATGGGTCGTAGATGAGGAAGAAAAGATCCGGACTATACATAGTCTTTTTGGCGGGATCTCCTCTATCTATATTGCAGATGGCCACCACAGAGCAGCCTCCGCAGTAAAGGTTGGACAGAAGAGAAGAGCGGAGCATCCGGACTACACCGGAAAAGAAGAATTTAACTTTTTCCTGTCGGTGGTATTTCCGTATGACCAGCTGACCATCCTTCCGTATCACAGGATCGTAAAGGATATCAAGGGTATGGAACCCAAAGCCTTTATCGGAAGCATGAAGTTTAATTTTGAGCTGATGGCAATGCCGGGATTTCCATGTAAACCGGTGGAGAAACACTGCTTCGGGCTGTATGTAGACGGAGAATGGTTCCATCTGAAGGCATATCCGGATATCTATGCGGGTAAAGACAGCGTAGGGCAGCTGGATGTGTCTATTCTTCAGGATAAGGTCCTGGGTCCGGTTCTGGGGATCAGTGACCCGCGTACCGATGAGAGGATCCGCTTTATGGGAGGAAACCACCGGCTGAAGGATCTGGCAGCAGCTGCAGATGAGACAGGAGGAGCTGCCTTTGCCATGTATCCTACATCCATGGAGGAGCTGATGACGATCGCAGACGAGGGTAAGCTTATGCCGCCAAAGAGCACCTGGTTTGAACCGAAGCTCCGCAGTGGTCTTTTTATCCATAAGCTTTCAGACTGATGCCGGAGGTTTTATAGATTTTTAATAAAATTGTCAGGAAAATCTTAGGAAATCACTACAGATTGCTCACATTTGTCCGGTAAGATACAAGTATATTCTGAGCAAACGCGAAAGAGGGTTTTTCATGACAAACGAACAGTATTACGATTGTATCCAGCCATATCAGAACGCATGTCAGATCATGCGCGCCAAGCTTGAAGTGCTCAACGGAAGCCTGTATCAGAAGTCTTCCGTATCTCCGATCCACAATATCCAGGAACGGATCAAATCCAAGAAGAGCATCGAAAAGAAGCTGGAGAAGCTGGGACATTCGGACAGTGTGCAGAACGCCAAGGATCATCTCCGGGATATCGCTGGGATCCGTGTGATCTGCTACTTTATTGATGATATATACAATCTTGTAAATGCGCTGAAGCGGCAGAGTGAGCTGATCTTTATCAGGGAAAAGGATTACATACAGAATCCCAAGCCTAACGGATACCGCAGCTTTCACGTGATCATTGCAGTTCCGGTGTATTATCTGGATACCATGGAGTATTTCCCTGTGGAGATCCAGCTGAGGACGATGACCATGGATCTCTGGGCAAGCATGGAGCACCGTGTCTGTTACAAGAAGCTTCCGGAACATAGGGATGAGCTTGCGGAGGCATTCTGTCAGTATGCAGATATCCTTGGAAAGATCGAGGAACAGTTTGAAGCCTACAATGAAACAGGAATGCTGGAGGAGATCACACCTGCCCAGATTACTGAGAATCCGACGGAGGGATAGGAATGGAGATCGAAGAGGAATTTATATCCGGTTTCTGCCGTACCATGAACGGGGGCGAAACCGTCTGCTGTGAGTATACACGTCAGGAGGACAGCAGCAGGAAGCTGACCTTTATGGACTGCGCGCATGAAAGATGTGTAAACACAGGCGCCTGTGAGATCTTCAAACAGGCCCATGAGCTGGAGCAGAAATAAAAGATCAAAGAAAAGAAAACAGCGAAAAAGCAATAATGATAAAACAGCAATTATAAAAAATCACAGAATACAGGAGGAGTGAGTATGAAGCACACAGTAGATGCAATGGGGAAACAGTGTCCGATTCCGGTTGTGATGACCAAGAAGATCCTTGACAAGGCAGAGCAGGGAGACGAGATCTTGATCCTGGTAGATAATGAAACAGCAGTAAACAATTTGAGCAGACTTGCCGGAAGTATCGGATGTAGTTTCGTATCCAGAAAAACAGAAGGTGGTTACGAGATCAATATGACAGTAAAATCTGATCCTGCTGCAAGAAGCCAGGCAGAGCCTGAGATCGTCTGCACACCGGCTGTTCCGCAGGGAGATTATACCGTTGCCATCACTTCCGATAAAATGGGAGATGGAGATCCGGAGCTTGGCGGGATCCTGATCAAGGGATTTGTGTATGCACTGACACAGCTGGAGACACCGCCGTCAGTTATGCTGTTTTATAATGGCGGAGCCAGACTTACCGCACAGGATTCACCATGTATCGAAGACCTTAAGACCTTACAGGAGCAGGGAACCGAGATCCTGACCTGCGGAACCTGCGTGAACTTCTACGGACTGAAGGAACCGGCAGTGGGAACCGTAACAAATATGTATACCATAGCGGAAAAGCTCACAAAAGCAGGAAAAGTGATCCGCCCGTAAACAGAAAAACATATAGAAACAACAAAAGCATATAGAAACAATAGAAACTTACAGAAACAGACAGAAACAAATAGAAATACACAGAAATGCCGCAGAGCCATTTTGAAGCCTGCGGCATTTTTGATATCTGGTTGATATTCGCTTGATATCCGGTTATGAGCAAGCAGCGAAGCGGATCGCGGCTATCCGCTTGACTAAGCGCTGCTCTTACAATTCCACATCAAGCTGCTGCTCCTCAATATGATGGCGTTTTGCATAGCCGGTGAGCATCAGCGTCAGTGCGCCGTCGCCGGTCACGTTGCATGCAGTTCCGAAGCTGTCCTGCAGTGCAAAGATGGTAAGCATCAATGCAGTGCCGGAGCTGTCGAATTTCAGTATTCCGGTGATGATGCCAAGGGATGCCATGACGGTTCCGCCGGGAACACCGGGAGCTCCGATGGCAAAGATACCCAGAAGAAGGCAGAACAGAACCATGGTACCCGGCGTGGGAACGGAACCGTACAGGATCTTCGAAATCGCCATACAGAAGAAAACCTCTGTCAGAACGGAGCCACAGAGATGGATGTTTGCAAAAAGAGGAATCCCGAAGCTGACCAGATCCTTACGGAGTGGTTTTGCCTTGGAGGCGCACTGCAGTGCAACGGCCAGTGTGGCTGCAGAGGACATGGTCCCTACGGCAGTCAGATAGGCAGGACCATAATGGCGGACAACCTCCAGAGGATTTTCTCCGGAATAGATACCTGCAAGGATGTAAAGAAGAGCCATCCAGATAAAATGCCCGGCAAGCACCAGTACGATGATCTTCAGAAAAACAGGCAGCTGTCTGGTGATGGTTCCCTCGTAGGCAAGGCCACAGAAGGTAGTGCCGATAAATAACGGAAGAATGGGGATGATGATTCGAGCCACCAGAGAAAGAACGATTTTCTGAAATTCATCCAGGAGCCCAGTGATCAGCTTCGCCTTTGTCCAGGTAGCGGCAAGTCCCAGCATCATTGCAAAAACAAGAGCACTCATAACGGACATGATCTGCGGGATCTCCAGCTCAAAGATCACCTCCGGCAGCCGCTTCAGTCCTGCAGCATAGGAATGGATGGACAGATGTGGAATGATGAGAAAGCCAGAGGCTGTGGAAAAAAGCGCTGCGCCAACAGAGGAGCCGTAAGCGAGGACAACCGCAACACCCAGCATCAGCGAAGCATTTTTGCCAAGCCTGGTAATGGACGGAGCGATAAATCCCAGCACGATCAGCGGCACGCAGAAGGTAATGATCTGGCCCAGAATGTACTTGATAGTAACTGTGATATTAAGAACTGCCATGGAGATTCCGTTGGTGCTGTATCGGTTCAGGATAAGACCGGCTATGATCCCCAGGATCACAGCGACCAGCAGCTTAAATGGCAGACTGTTGAAAAAAGATGTTTTTTTCATTGGAAAACCTCCTCGGATAGTATAAAATAAAGCCAGAGTTTATTATAAAGGTATTTGATAAAAATCACAAGGAGGATGAAATGATTTATCTGGATAACGCGGCTACAAGCTTTCATAAGCCGGACTGTGTGCCGTGTGCTGTGGTGGAAGCCATGCAGCATGCAGGAAACAGCGGAAGGGGCAGCAGCGGCGAAGCAATGGCAGCCTCAAGGCTTATTTTTAATACAAGATGCCAGATCGCAGAGATGTTTGACGTATGGGGACCGGAATGTGTGGCCTTTACATCCAATGACACGGAAGCGCTCAATATCGCCCTGCAGGGAACACTTCATCCAGAGGAGGAAACTATCCATGCAATCTGTACGGAGATGGATCACAACAGTGTGCTCCGTCCGCTGTACCGCCTGGAAAAAAAAGGCATGAAGCTTACGATCCTGCCGGCAGACCGCAAGGGACGGATCTCCCTTACGGAGCTTGAAGCAGCCATCCGTCCGGAGACGAAGGTGATCGTCTGTACCCACGCCTCCAATCTGACAGGAAATCTCAATGATATCCACGCCATCGGTGAGATCGCACAGAAGCACCAGAAGCTTTTTATTGTGGATGCTGCCCAGACAGCAGGAGTATTTCCGATTTCCATGAAAAAAGATCATATAGATATTCTTTGCTTTTCCGGACATAAGGGCCTTATGGGCCCACAGGGCACAGGAGCCATCTGTGTCCGTCCGGGGGTAGCTGTGGAGCCTCTGAAGGTAGGCGGAAGCGGCGTCCTCACCTTTCAGAGAGAGCATCCGCAGGATATGCCGGAGACACTGGAGGCAGGCACCTTGAACAGCCATGGGATCGCAGGTCTTGGCGCAGCCATCAGCTGGATTACCGAAATTGGAACAGAACAGATCCGAAAAAGAGAGCAGCAGCTGATGTGGCGTTTTTATGACCAGGTAAAGGAAATTCCGGGAGTCACCCTGTACGGGGATTTTTCCAGGGAAGAACGCTCCCCTGTGGTGACTCTGAATATTGCAGGGATGGACTCGGCAGAGGTGGCCATGGTCCTTGATGAAGAGTACGGGATCAGTGTAAGAGCCGGCGGCCACTGTGCACCGCTGATGCACAAAGCACTGGGAACCGAAAAAACGGGAGCTGTCCGCTTTAGCTTTTCTTATTTTAATACGGAAGAAGAGGTGGACACTGCTGCCAGGGCGGTAAAGGAGCTTGCCGCGGAATAAACAGCGAAAGACGGACAGAAAGGACACAAAGCATGTATCAGACAATATATGATGTGGTAGAAAAAAGAGGGCGTGTAAAAACAGGGATCCTTCTGAACGGAAAGGATGCCGGGCTGAAATATCTTTTGGAAGAAAGCAGCTTTTTTTATCCGAAGAGAGCAGAAAGAAATAAAGAAGCAGAAGAATTCCTGAAGGCTTCCGTGGAAGCAGCTGTGGAAACCGGCGTTGTGAAAAACGGAGACCGGGAGATATTTGTGGAAACCTACGAGAAGAATCCCAGGCTGATCATACTGGGTGGCGGCCATGTTTCTCTTCCGGTAGCAGAGATCGGCAGGATGCTGGGCTTTCATGTAACAGTCATGGATGACCGGGAGGAATTTGTGACGGAGGAAAGATTTCCCATGGTAGATGAGAGAATCTTTGGAGATTTTGATACCCTGTCCGACAGGATCCCTCCCTATGAAAATGCCTACTATGTAGTGGTGACACGAGGCCATCTGGGAGATTCCGCCTGTGCAAGAGCGATCCTTAAGAGACCCTTTGCATATTTCGGAATGATCGGAAGCAGGACAAAGGTGCGGATCACCAGGGAAAAGCTCCTGAAAGAGGGCTTTATGGAGGAACAGCTGGATCAGATCCATGCCCCCATCGGACTTCCCATCGGAGGACAGATGCCGGCTGAGATCGCCGTGAGCATCATGGCAGAGATCGTGCAGGAAAAGAACCGGCATTTCCGCACCTACTGTGATGAGGAGGTGGAGGCAGCAGTACGCCGCAGGACACCGGGAACCATGGTCACGATCATCGAGAAGAAGGGCTCCTCACCAAGAGGAACTGGGAGCAAGATGTTCGTATTCCGGGACGGAAGCACGGCAGGAAGCATCGGCGGCGGAAAAGTGGAGTTTGAAGCCGGAAAACACGCAGTAAATATCCGAAATACGGAAACAAAGGTTTACGAGCTGGGACAGGGGGCAGGAGATCTGGGAATGATCTGCGGCGGAACTGTCCGGGTGCTTTTTGAGCCGGTAAATATGTGAAAGAACCGGCCAGGACTTGCATAATATTGCAGAATCGTGTATATTGGACGCAGAGAATTTTTTACCGGCGTATAAGGAGGAATCAGATAACATGAAGAAAAAATGTATTATGGCTTTGATAATAGGCGCGGCTTTCCTTGCACAGGGCTGTGGATATGAGGAAGGAACCGATGCAGTGGTAACAGTAGTAGATTCCACACCGACGCCGGAGCCCACAGAGAAGCCGAAGGCAACTGCAACACCTACACCAGAAGCAGCGGCAGCAGATTCCACAGCAGACGGAACAGCAGCGGCAGCGGATTCCACGGCAGACGGAGCAGCAGCGGCAACAGATCCCGCAGCACAGACAGCAGCTACGGAGCAGACCCCAAGCGGCATTAACGTACAGGCACAGGATGCTACTTACTATGCAGTGGAGGGTGTGAATTTACGTTCTGACGCCAACGCAGAGGCAGAATTTGTGGCAGGTGTCCTTTCCGGAGAATCCCTGAAGTGTACCGGTGTCTGTGACAATGGATGGATTCGTGTGGATTATAATGGCCAGACCTGCTACGCATCCGGTGATTATGTCAGCACAACACCGCCGGTGGGCGCAGTGGCAGCAGATACTACCGCAGAAGATACTACCACAGAAGCAGCACAGTAGAGCACAGACTACAGGCTTTGACCAGATCAGGGAAATCCTGATCCTGCTTTAATTGCAGATATCTCCTTGATATAATAAAAAACAGGCAACTGTATCCGATGAAAGAACATCGATACAGGTAGCCTGTTTTTTTGTTTCGGCATATAGTCCGTTCAGAACACAAGGATCATGCCAGCGGATCGTACCCGCAGATCATTCCGGATAAACAAGACGGTCCGGCTTGATATCGTAGAGAACCTCGTTCAGGAATTTCTTTGCCAGATATTTTGCCATGCCAAGGTTCATATCCAGATAATTTCCGCAGTCCTTGGGAGAAGCTCCCGGGATCTCACCCTCAAAATCGCGGATAAATTCAAACATCTCAATCATCAGCGGAACGATATCTCTGGATTCATAATCCCCGTTAAGAAGAAGATAATTTCCGGTACGGCAGCCCATAGGACCCCAGTAAATGACCTTCGGGCCAAATTCCTTATGGTTCCGCAGGAAGGTAGCTGCCAGATGCTCCATGGCGTGAAGCTCGGCTGTGTTCATAACAGGCTCCTCATTGGGAGAAGTCATACGGATATCGAAGGTAGTGATCACCTGATCTCCAACCGGATCCTTACGTGAAACGTATACGCCTGGCTGAAGCTTGATATGGTCAATGGTAAAACTTGTGATCTTTTCCATGTTGATTCCTCACTTTCTTATATGTACGGAGCCCATAATAAGCTCCATACATGATTTTAGCAGAGAACCGGAAGAGATACAAGGCAAAACAAAGGGAATCCTGCACCTGGTTCCGTGCAAAGTTGACTTTATGAAAAGATGATGTTAAACTGAGAAAAGCTTACAGGGGGGAGAGTGAAAAGCTCACCTGAAAATGCCGGAACAGGCGTTTTCGGGATCTGATAAGGAGGACTTATAAATATGAAACGTAAGGTTTTAGCCGTATTATTTGCGACAGCTCTTACCGCAGGAATGCTTTCCGGATGCGGAAGCACAGACAGTACTTCTGACAAAGCTGACCAGAAGGAAGAATCTCTGGAGAAAGAAACCTCAGAAGGACAGACTGGCGTAGATGAAGAGACAGCAGCCAATGCAGTATCCGAGGAGGAGGCTGAGGCGGCAGGCTTTTCAGACCATGAAGAAAGCGCCGATGATCAGGAGGCTTCCGGTGATGCAGCGGACACCTCACATGAAACCGAAGCTTCTGCAGACAGCTCCGCAGACAGTACAGAGGATACAGACAGCGCAGACGGAGAATTTTCCGATGGTTCCGAGGATGCACAAATGGCAGGAACAACTGTGATCGATACCAGCCAGCAGCTGACAGGAACCCATCATGCTGCCATCACTGTAAAGGATTATGGCGAGATCGATGTAGAGCTGGATGCAGACACCGCACCCATCACAGTCACAAATTTTGTAAAGCTGGTACAGGACAATTTTTATGACGGTCTGACCTTCCACCGGATCATTGACGGATTTATGATCCAGGGCGGAGATCCAAACGGAGACGGAACCGGCGGAGCAGAGGATACCATCAAGGGCGAATTTTCCAGCAATGGAGTGAAGAACGATATTTCTCATGTAAGAGGAACCATTTCCATGGCCCGCAGCACAGATCCGGACAGCGCAAGCTCTCAGTTCTTTATCGTACAGTCCGATTCCACACATCTGGACGGCGACTATGCTGCATTCGGACACGTGACCTCCGGGATGGACATTGTAGATCAGATCTGCAAGGATGCCAAGCCGACAGACGGCAACGGAACCATTGCAAAGGATCAGCAGCCGGTGATCGAGAGTATCCGTATGGTTGACTGACAGGAGGGAGAAGGATGCTGAAAGGGAAAACAGTGCTTCTTGGCATCACAGGAAGTATTGCTGCATACAAGATCGCATATCTGGCAAGTGCATTACATAAGCTTCATGCAGATGTCCATGTACTGATGACAGAGAATGCAACGAACTTTATCAATCCGATCACATTTGAAACACTGACCGGGAATAAATGCCTGGTGGATACCTTTGACCGGAACTTTCAGTTCCAGGTAGAGCACGTATCCATTGCCAAGAAGGCAGATGTTGTGATGATCGCACCGGCCAGTGCAAACGTGATCGGAAAGCTGGCCAACGGCCTTGCGGACGATATGCTCACCACTACGGTAATGGCCTGCAGATGTCAGAAGATCCTTGCACCAGCCATGAATACCGCCATGTATGAGAATCCCGTGGTGCAGGACAATATCCGGAAGCTGCAAACCTACGGATATGAGGTGATCACACCGGCCAGTGGCTACCTGGCATGCGGGGACACCGGAGCCGGAAAAATGCCGGAGCCGGAAACCCTTCTGGAATATATCCTGAAGGAAGCCGCCTTCCAGAAAGACCTTGCCGGCAAAAAGCTCCTGGTAACGGCAGGACCTACCCAGGAGGCCATCGACCCGGTCCGCTGTCTCACCAACCATTCATCCGGAAAGATGGGATACGCCATTGCAAAAATGGCCATGCTCAGAGGAGCGGAGGTTACGCTGGTAAGCGGACCTACTGCCATTGAGCCGCCCCTTTTTGTGAAGGTCGTACCTGTGACATCCGCCAGAGATATGTTCGAGGCAGTCACCGGTTTAAGTGATGAACAGGACATCATCATCAAGGCTGCCGCAGTGGCAGACTACCGTCCGAAGCAGGTCAGCGAAGACAAGGTTAAGAAAAAAGACGATCAGGTTTCCATAGAGCTTGAGAGGACAGACGACATTCTGAAATATCTGGGCCAGCACAAAAAGCAGGGCCAGTTCCTCTGCGGATTTTCCATGGAGACCAGAGACATGCTCCGCAATTCCAGAGCCAAGCTTGAGAAGAAAAACCTGGATATGGTGGCAGCCAACAACCTGAAGGTAGAAGGCGCCGGATTCCAGGGAGATACCAATGTCCTGACTCTGATCACACAGGACGAAGAAGTGTCACTCCCGCTTATGAGCAAGGAGGATGCAGCGTTAAAGATCCTGGATAAGATCCTTCTGCTTACCACAAAGGCAGAAGCATAGCTACAGAGCCGGTCAGAGAGCCGGTTTTAACAACGAAAAGCGGAACAAAAAGATCACCGCTTTCCATCACCGTATTGTATCCGCAGAAAACGCCGGGAAATGCTGTATTTCCGGAAATATTCACAGAGCGGAACGGTAACAAGGAGGAGAAGAAATGAAAAACAACAGATTTACAACAGCGCAGCTTACATTACTCGGCCTGATGGCAGCGATCCTTCTGCTGATGGCCTACACACCACTGGGATATCTGAACATCGGGCCACTGGCCATTTCCTTTAACGTGATCCCGGTAGCCATCAGTGCAGTCGTCCTTGGACCTGTAGGAGGAGCCGTGGCAGGTGCGATCTTCGGCCTGACCAGCTTTCTCCAGTGCATCGGAGTAGGCGGCTCCAGTGCAATGGGAGTTGTGCTTTTCGGTATCAATCCGGTATTTGCCTTTATCCAGCGCTTCATCCCACGTCTTCTGGACGGTATCTGCCTCGGATATATTTTTAAAGGCATGCGAAAGGTCAGCAATACCTATGTGGCATGTGCAGTAACCGGATTCTTTTCCGCATTCCTGAATACACTGTTCTTCATGGCAGCACTTGTAGGACTGTTCGGAAATACCGATTATGTAAAAAATCTGATGGGCGGTCATAACATCATCATCGGCTGCTGTCTTATGGTAGGGATCAACGCAGTATGCGAAATGATTTCCTCCACAGTGATCACAGGAGCAGTGGGAGCTGCACTTTCCAAGGCACATCTGATCCCATCTGCACAGATCAGTTGTAAGAAGACAAAAGCATAAAGACGGGGAAAATAAAATTATGATATTAGCAATTGATATTGGAAATACCAACATAGTCGTGGGCTGCATCGATGATCAAAAAACATACTTCATCGAGAGACTTGCTACCGTAAGAACAAAAACAGAACTGGAATATGCCGTAGATCTGAAAACCTTACTGGAAATCTACCACATCAAAAAGGCAGACATAGAAGGCTGTATCATTTCATCTGTAGTCCCGCAGATCACCAACATTGCCAAGCTGGCAGCAGAAAAGATCCTCAAAAAAGAAGTCATGGTCCTGGGACCAGGAGTAAAAACAGGTCTGAACATCATGATGGACAACCCCGGACAGCTGGGCGCGGATCTTGTGGCAGACGCTGTGGCAGGATTAAATGAATATCCGGTTCCGTTTATTGTGATCGATATGGGAACTGCCACTACAGTGTCGGTTGTCAACAGCAAAAAGCAATACATTGGCGGAATGATCCTTCCTGGCATCGGAATATCCCTGGATGCACTGACAGCCAGAGCATCCCAGCTCAGCGGGATCAGCATCGATGCCCCGAAGCATGTGATCGGGCGCAATACCATCGAATGCATGAAAAGCGGCGTGCTCTACAGCAACGCAGCAGCCATCGACGGGATCATAGACCGGGTGGAAGAAGAGCTTGGTGAGAAAACAACCGTGATTGCAACAGGCGGTCTTGCAAAAAAAATCATTTCTCACTGTAAGAAAGAAATTATTCTGGATGAGGACCTTCTGCTCAAGGGACTCCTTGTGATCTACAAAAAAAATAAATAAAAACAACAAAAAAATCAGCTGCCGGTGCAGGAAATACCTACCGGACAGCTGATTTTTTTATTACGCAAATGCTCTGCGGAAATCCTCAGGCACAGGTGCCAGGAAACACATAGGCTCCCCGGTGATGGGGTGTGCAAATTCCAGCTGGAAGGAATGCAGGGCCTGGCGTCCGATCCGGTCAAAAACCGGATGATACAGAAAATCCCCCGGCAGCGGACAGCCGATATACTTCATATGCACCCGGATCTGATGAGTCCGCCCCGTATCCAGATGCAGCTCCACAAGAGCATATCCGTTGCTGACCGCAAGACGCTCATAATGAGTCACGGCAGCCTCCCCTCGCTCAAAATTAACCTCCCTTGTGATCACAGAAGCATCCATTCTGGCAACAGGAGCGGAGATCGTCCCCCTTTCCGGCGGGATCCCGTCAGTAAGTGCAAGATAGGTACGCCGGATCTGGCGTTGCTTCATCTGGGCGGAGAGAAGAGCCCCGCTCAGAGGATTCTTGGCCAGCACCAGCACCCCGGTGGTATCCCTGTCCAGCCGGTTGATGCAGCGGTAGACAAAAGCCTTCCCCTGCTGCTTATAATACCAGGCAACACCGTTGGCAAGCGTATTCTCGTAGTTCCCGGCAGAGGGATGCACAGGCATATCAGCAGGCTTGTTCAGCACAAGGATATCCTCATCCTCATACAGGATATCCAAAGGCAGCGGCACCGGAATAATAGAAGGCTCCGCTCCGTCCCCGGTCTCTTCCGGAACAAGGATCCGAAGAACATCCCCCTCCCTCAGGACCGTTCTGCCAAAAGCCGGCTGCCCGTTCAGCAGGATTGCCTGCTCCGCCCGCTTCATAGTAGTCAATATATGTTTGGAAAACCCCTTCTTCCGAAGAAATCCAAGAACATTTTCCCCGGACTCCCCGGTTGAGATCGTATAGGTAATAATTCTCTCCATAGAAAAAATCCTTTTCTGAAATTTAGCAGGCCAAAAGCCAGATCGCACGGCCTGCGGGTATAGTATAGCATTTGGGGAGGGAAATGTCGATTAGACATAAAAAAAGAGCTGGTACAAGAGAAAACATCCTTGGACAGCTCGTGGATTATGGGATTTGTGTCGCTTATTATCTTCATTAGCGAAAAAGAGCTTGAAACACTGTTAAATGCTGCTTTTTTCGGCACAGTTGACCACGATTTTGACCACTAATAATTGGAAAGAAAAAGGAAAAAAGCTTGAAAAGTATTGATTTTACGCGGATTTACGCAAGAAAAAAGTGACCACTTTTTGTGACCACTAATGTTAGATTTCGATGATTATCAGACTGTTTATTCACTTTTTGATAGAAAACGACTGCATATGATGCTTAAAAAACGACATTATTAGCATGCTTCATGTCTTTGGTACGCCTTGACAAAGGAAAATATCAATGGTATTCTTACATATGGCTGTAAAATATATCTTTTTTGGTCTGTGACTAATGAAGATATTAAGCGATACCTGACAGCAGAAAGAGATGCCATGAAAACAGGATACAGTATCAAAACATGGAAAATGCGGCTCTTTTGTCCGGAAAAGCAGATGATCGAAACAACCGAAGCCCTGTATCGGGAAGCCGTAGCCTTTTACTATGAACTCCTGAAAGAAAGAGAAGAGCTCTGGGCCGAAAATCTGCTGACCATCCAGGGACATCTGGAAAAACTCACTGTTCCCGGAAGAGACGGAAGAGAACCAAAGTACATCCCGCCAGGCGGAAAGCTCCCCGTTTACTTTCGGAGATCTGCCATGAACAAAGCTGCAATGGCAGTAAAGACCGCAGCAAGTGCAGAAAGCTTCCCCGAAAAGATCGATGCCAATATCACCTTTTTCAAGGGAATGTACAGAGACCTGACAGACACCTCCGTAGTGCTGAAACTCTGGAACGGAAAGAAATGGATCTGGGTACTCTGCGGACTTACAGGACGCCCCTTCCCCAAGGAAGCAGCGCTCCTTTCACCGACACTGGTCCATGAGGAAAAATGGCTCATGTTCCATGTCCCTGTCAAGCAGGAAAACTCCGATGCCCGGACAGCAAAGGAACGAATGCAGGAAGGCGCCAGAGTATGCAGCGTCCGCTTTACCAATACGGACAGCTTTGCAGTATGCACAGTTCTGGATGAAGGATCCAGACAGCTGGCTGTAAAAAACTGCAGAGGCGGAAATGCATACCGACATCATTGCAAAGCTTTGCTGAAAAAAGTAGAAGCATCCAGGGCATTTACCGATAAAGACAACGTCAGTCAGCCAAACAGGAAATATTACATGCATCTCAAGCACCTGAATGAACATTATGCACATCAGGTCAGCAAGGAGATCATAGATTTCTGCAAAGAAAATCACACCGGGATACTGGTACTGCCGGAGTATGATGAAGATTTTTCCAGGATATCCATGTATAGAAGCGGCAATTATTCGCCTCTTCACTTAAGTATCCGCATCCGGAATTATCTGAAATACAAAGCCTGGGCAGAAGGAATCCTGGTACTAGAGCTGCGCGCCGACGGAACAGAAAAGCAATGTTCCATCTGCGGAGCCACCGGAAAAAAACAGGGCAGCATATTCATCTGCCAGAACGGCCATCAGGTTAACCGCTTCCTGAACGGCGCCCGAAACCTGGGCCGCAAATGCCAGGAAAGCTTCCGGAAAAACAATAAACCAAGTTAATAAGCGGCAGAAATGCCTCTTATATATAAATGCTGAGTGATCAGCAAGAGAGGAAGCGCCAGTGACGCATCCTTTCCGGTTGAATACCGCCAGGCGGCCCAACGCAGGCGTCGCCGAAGAACTGTGCCCTTTGTGGTGCGGGGTGTATTCGAAGTTATAAGAATGTGAACGTATAGGATTGATTAAAAATACTAGTAAGAAGATGCGGTCATCTTCTATAAGGATGGAAAGTATTGAGAAGAAAAAAGATTAAAGAGCCGTTACGGATAGCGATGTTTGGGCATAAGAGAATACCCAGTCGGGAAGGCGGCGTGGAAATTGTTGTGGAAGAACTGTGTAGCCGTCTGGTGAGAGACGGACATACAGTTGTTTGTTACAACAGAGCCGGCCATCATGTAAGCGGCGCAGAATATGATGCAAAAATTAAAAACGAATATAAGGGGATAAAACTGAAGACAGTCCCTACTATTGAAAAAAAGGGGCTGGCAGCAGTTAGTTCTTCTTTTTTTGCGGCACTATGCTGTGCATTTGGAAGATACGACGTAGTACATATTCATGCTGAAGGACCAGCATTTTTTGCGTGGTTGCCCAAATTATTCGGAAAAAAAGTTGTAGTAACCATACATGGAATCGATTGGCAAAGAGAAAAATGGAAAAATGGATTTGGTTCAAAATTTATCCGCCAGGGAGAACGAAATGCAGTGAAATACGCTGATGAAATAATCGTTCTGAGCAAAGGTGTTCAGGATTATTTTCAGGAAACATATGGAAGAAAAACGCATTTTATTCCTAATGGAGTGAATCGTCCAGCTATTAAAAACGCAGAAATCATTACAGAAGAATACGGTCTTACAAAAGATTCATATTTTCTCTTTCTTGGCCGGTTGGTACCTGAGAAAGGGATTCGTTATCTGATTGAAGCATTTAAGGACGTTAAGACAGATAAAAAACTGGTTATTGCCGGTGGTTCCAGTGACACAGATTCTTTTATGAAAGAATTGAAAGAGTTGGCAAGAGATGATGAAAGGATTATCTTTACTGGATTTGTTCAGGGCCAGATGCTGGATGAGTTATATAGCAATGCTTACATTTACACGTTGCCTTCCGATTTGGAAGGAATGCCTTTAAGCCTGTTGGAGGCCATGAGTTACGGCAACTGTTGTTTGGTTTCAGACATTCCAGAGTGTGCAGAGGTTATAGAAGATAAAGCTCTGATCTTCAACAAATCGGATGTAAATGATCTTAGAGAAAAATTACAAGATGCCAGTGACCATTCTGAAAAGATTATAAAGATGAAGCTGCAGGCAACTGACTTTATCTGTGAGAAATACAACTGGAACGATGTCGTAGAAGAAACGATGAAGTTGTATAGGAGAGAGTAATTGATGAAAGTATTGATAATAAATAACCTCCTCTAACCGAACGCAGGTAGTGAGATGTACATAGTGAAAACACCGGAAAAATGGCGTATTTACGGCACTTTTTGAGAGATGGGTGGAGCTGCGAGAGCAGTTTTTATCTCGCTATCTAGGTTCAGTAACAGCAGATGATTTTATCATAAGAACTTTCAGTATCACTACCTGTGTTTGTATGGAACACTCTGGTTTATGAACAACACATTGGAAGTGCTTCATCTGAACAGAGGTAGTGAAATAGAACATAGAATAAGGAGAAATACAACGTGAGGACGCTGATTTTGAATAAATTTCTGCACCGAAACGGCGGAAGTGAGACGTATATATTCAAATTGGGTGAGGCACTGGAGCAGCACGGACACGAGGTTCAGTACTTCGGTATGGAGCACGAAGGCCGCTGCGTGGGCAACCGTGTCAATGCTTATACATCTGATATGGACTTCCACGGTGGCAGCAAACTGAGCAAGCTGACCTACCCGATCAAAACTATCTACAGCAAGGAAGCAAGAGTGCAGCTGCGGAAAGTTCTGGACGACTTCAAGCCGGATGTCTGTCACCTGAACAATTTTAACTACCAGCTGACACCTTCCATTATTCTGGAAATCGTTAAGTGGCGCAAGGAGACCGGAAGGGATTGTAAGATCATCTTCACGGCACATGACTACCAGCTGGTCTGCCCGAACCACATGCTGAACAATCCGAACACCCACCAGAACTGTGAGAAGTGCCTCGGCGGCCATTTCGTGAACTGCATGAAAGGCAAGTGCATCCACGGTTCCACGGCGAAGTCGGCCATCGGCATGATGGAAGCCGAATTCTGGAAGTGGAAGGGTACCTACAAGTACATTGACACTATGATCTGCTGCTCTGAGTTCATGAAGAGCAAGATGGACAGCAATCCGTTGTTTGCGACTAAGACCGTGGCAATGCACAACTTTATCGACAAGGTGGAGTGGAAAGAAACGGAAAAGAAGGAGTACATCCTCTACTTCGGCCGTTTCTCCGAGGAAAAGGGTATCGGCACACTCATCAAGGTCTGTAAGGAACTGCCGGATGTACAGTTTATCTTTGCCGGTACTGGTCCGCTGGAAGATACCATCAAGGGCGTAAGCAACATTAAGGATGTTGGCTTCCAGAAAGGTGAGGCACTGGAAAAACTCATCCGTGAGGCACGGCTCTCCATCTACCCATCTGAGTGGTATGAGAATTGCCCGTTCTCCGTGATGGAATCCCAGATGTACGGTACGCCGGTGCTGGGTGCGAACATCGGCGGTATCCCGGAACTGATTCAGGTCGGCAAGACTGGCGAACTGTTTGAGAGCGGTAATGGGAAAGATTTGAAAGAGAAGATAGAAAAGCTCTGGGGAGATAAGAAGCTGTGCGCCGAGTACAGTGCGAACTGCAAGGATATCAGTTTCGATACCATCGATGAGTATTACGAGAAAATTATGAAGGTTTATAGATAAAAAGAGAGATAGAGGTATTAGAAAAATGGCTAACAATAGCGAAAAGAAACTGAATGGTACTGTCATCGTCACTTATCGTTGCAACGCCCGTTGCTCCATGTGCAACCGTTATAAAGCACCTTCCAAGCCGGAAGAAGAAATCAGCATCGAAACTATCAAAAAGCTGCCGAAGATGTACTTCACGAATATTACCGGTGGCGAGCCGTTTATCCGTACAGACCTGAAAGATATCGTGCGCGAACTGTACAAGAAGTCTGATCGTATCGTTATTTCCACGAACGGTTTCTTCACGGATCGTATCGTTGACCTGTGCAAAGAGTTCCCGCAGATTGGTATTCGTATCTCTATCGAGGGTCTGGAGCAGACCAATAATGAGATCCGCGGTCTGCAGAACGGCTACCAGCGTGGTTATGGTACGCTGAAGAAATTGCGTGAGATGGGTATGAAGGATGTCGGCTTCGGCATGACCGTTCAGGATAAGAACGCACCTGACCTGGTTCCTTTGTACAAGATCTCTAACGAGATGGGCATGGAGTTTGCTACGGCTTCTCTGCACAACAGCTTCTATTTTGTTGAGGCGAAGAATATCATCCACGACCGTCCGATGGTTGCGAAGAACTTCGAGAATTTGGTCAACGAACTGCTCCGCAGCAACAGCCCGAAGAAATGGTTCCGTGCTTACTTTAACCACGGTTTGATCAACTACATCTATGGTCAGAAGCGTTTGCTTCCGTGCGATATGAGTTTTGATACCTTCTTCATCGATCCGTATGGCGATGTCATGCCTTGCAACGGTACCAAGGATAAGGAAGTTATGGGCAACCTCAACACCCAGAGGTGGGACGAACTGTGGAACAGTCCGCAGGCCGAAGAGGTTCGCAAGAAGGTTCGTTGCTGCGACCGTGACTGCTGGATGATTGGTAGTGTTTCTCCGGCTATGCATAAGTATATCTGGAAGCCTGCTACTTGGGTTCTGGTTCATAAGTTCAAGGCTCTCTTCACCAAGCATCCATACAGCATGTATGAACTGAAGATTTGCCGTGATTACCGTGACGGTAAAGTCACCAAAGAAGAACTGGATAAGTGTAGCACTTGCGATATGAACTGCGTGATTAACAACGGTCTGAGTGATGCATCCAAAGAGCAGTTGAAGCACAAGACTGGCGAGGAAATCGTGGATGCTGATATCGCACAGCAGATGGAGACGAAGTAATGATAAAAGCGGTAGTTAAGGCATTAATTGGAAAAATCTAATCGAAGCGATTTCAGATGCAGGCAGAAAAAATGTCTATACTGGAAAGCACGATGCTTTGAAAGAAAAAGCAATATTGTCTTAGAATAGAATGACAGTACTTCTTTATGTTCAAATCAGGTCGGGGTACAATAAAAATTGGAATAAACATCGAAATTAGTGAGCAATGAAATGTTTTTAATAACAACTTTCCGGGAATTGGAAAAAAAGCACAACTTTCGTCAAATGTACATATAACCGACTGTGTCAAGAGCGGCGTAACTTAGGTATTCAGGTAATCGATCAAAGAATTATCTAAAGTAGTACGCATATTGTTAATAGCCGAAAATAGTAGAAAAGAAGTGATTTAATAAATGACAGGAGAACTTATTTCTGTAGTCGTTCCTATATATAAAGTGGAGAAATATCTTCCTACTTGTATAGAAAGCATTATAAAACAGTCATACGAAAATTTGGAATTGATTTTGGTAGATGATGGATCACCAGATTTATGTCCATCAATTTGCGAAAAATATAAGCAAGTGGATTCGAGAATTAAAGTAATTCACAAAAAAAATGGAGGATTATCTGATGCTCGAAATGCAGGACTAAAGATTGCAAAAGGAAAATGGATTACCTTTATAGACTCGGATGATTATGTAGGAATTGACTTTTTAAAAGAATTGTATGGAGCTGCTGTGCTGAATGAAGCGGATATTAGTATTTGTGATTATAGTACGGTACTGGATAATAAAGTCCAGGAAAAGAGGAACTCATCGGTATTAGAGCTTAGTAACGTAGAGTGTTTAGAGAGCATGTATCATCCTGAAGTCCATGGAATGGAATTTGTGGCTTGGGGAAAGCTGTATAGTACAACATTATTTAAGAAGAATAGTATTGAGTATCCAATTGGGAAAATTCATGAAGATATATTTACAACATATAAATTGATATATGCGGCATCCAAAATAGTGTTTTCAAATTACATAGGATATTTCTACAGGATACGAAAAGATAGTATCATGACATCAGAATTTAATCTGAAAAGATTAGCAGTACTTGATGCAAGAGAAGAAGCCTGTGACTTCTTTTTGAAAAAAAGTGAGTGGAAGGTATTTCGCCTTGCTGTAAATGCGTATTTTAGAGAGTTTATCGTTTTGTATTCAGAACTGGCAAAATGCAAATCTGATTTTGATTTGAATAAAGAAAAGACTAGGATGATGCAAAGATACAATGGTGCAATAAAGAAATACATGGTAAATGCAAATATGGACATTAAACATAGATTGTTTTATAGAATGTTCGCTATTATGCCATTGCAAATATACCGAGATTTTTTGGAATGATTAAAAATTAGAAATATATTGTTGACAGTATAATACGTGGCAGCGCTTCAAAAAGTGATTGATGTGATTTTGAAATATCAAAGAATCCTGAAAACTAATCGACAATGAAAACGGCTTTAGATGCTAAGATTGATTTTAAATAGCTAAAGAAAGTGCAATAAGGGAATGTTATGAAAGTAAAGAGAACACAAATTAAAAAAGCCATATATGTGATATATATGATGTTTATCCTTAACGTGACATATAGTTTTTTTTATACTGATTATGCAAACACTTTTGCGGTGCTATTTGCGCTGTTTGGAATGTTGATTTCAACTATTCCGGGTTTAATTAATGGAGTACTTGATAAGCGAATCAAACAGGGATTTGCAGCTTTTTTGCTACCGATGATTTTAATAACGATGGTGTCTGTTTTTACAGCAAGATATGTACATGGCACTCCTTTTAACAGCTCAGATGTGAAGCAATCACTGCTAAGATGCTTCTACTACATTATTGCTTTTTTTGTCGCGTATTATTCGATTCGGTGGTTTGATAAGGATGCAATAAGACTAATTGTTATTAGTGGTTGGATTTCATATTCTACGGTGTTTGTTAAGTATTTGAAAAATGCAGGTATTAAAGGTATCGTTAATTTTGATCATGGTGTTGGCGGAGTAAGTCTAGAGGTTCATAATTTGACCTATTGTATGGGTCTGTTTTTTATTTACTATCTAGTAAGTTGCGAATATACAAAAAAAGAAAAATTAAAGATGCTGATTCCAATATTGATTGCCATTGTTTATGGGAATAAACGCACATTGTTTTTAGGATTGGCAGTGTCACTGCTATTATATTTTCTCTTTAATAAATTTGAATCGCGAAGAATGCAAATGCTGCGCGTTGTTTTTGGCATATATATTATCGGTGCGTTTATATTTTTATGGTTGGTTAGATCTGGTACTTTTTCCGCAATTTTAGCCTATTTTGATATCCCAGATATGTCTAGATTAAAAATGTGGAATTATTTTTCAAGTTCTTATACCATTTCACCTAATTATTGGGGACGAGGAATAGCGTATACAGATAATATGATGGCAAAGAGTTCCACAAAACAGGTCTTGAAATTAACTGTAAATATTCCTATTCATAATGACATCTTGAAAGCATATATTGGATGGGGATTTATTCCATTTTTATACTATATCGTAAATTTCTTTTTAAGGCAAGTTCATTGGTTTGTTAAACAAAGTAAAGAAAATAACGGCTGGAGATATTTTGCGATTGCAAGCTGTGTATATTTTATTAATTTCTTTGATAATATGATTACTGCAATTAATTTTAATATGTGCTTTTTTGTAATCTGGTTTCTTTTGATAAAAGAAAAAGGAAATATGGATGTTGGTCGAAGGAAGAAAATCTATGGACAATAATTTGGTTTCAATCATTATTCCTGTTTATAATGTTGCTCAGTATTTAGGTGATTGTTTGAAAAGCGTTTTGAAGCAGACATATACAAACTTGGAAATAATAGTGGTTGATGACGGATCGACAGATAATAGTTTGGAAATATGTCATTCATATGCGGCTGAGGATAAGCGAATAAAAGTTATTCATCAGGAGAATGCGGGAGTAAGTGCAGCAAGAAATGTAGGATTAAGAATTATGACTGGAAAATATGTTCTATTTGTTGATTCGGATGACAGAATTAAACAGAACATGGTGGAGATTCTTGCTAAAGTACTTGATGAAAATAGTAAAATTGATGCGGTCTTTTGCGGATATAAGGAATTTGATGATGAGACCGGAGAAATAATCAAAGAAGTGGCTCCCAGTAATCTAAAACAAGTAAATCGAGATGAGGGTGTCGCAGAGATATTTGGTGAATACTCAACCATGTTGTGGAATAAAATGTTCCGCTGTTTGATAATAGACAAGTTGGATTTGTTTGATGTGACATTAAAAATCGGTGAAGATGAATTATGGATGGTAGATGTCCTAAAAAGAGCAAATAACATTATGCTAATAGGAACACCTCTTTATTATTATAGGAGCAGAGCTGAAGGTGCTTCAAAAGGTCAGGCGTTTTCAGAAGCTAAAATGACAGATTATGAATCTCAAAAGAAAGTCTTGAAAAGTATAAACGAATATAGCTCTGAAGCTCTGACACTGTATGCACAACAGAGATTGTATTATACAGGTCAAGACATAATGAAACTGGCGTATTATGGCGGCTATTTTGAAATCTATGAAATGATTGACCATGAAATTGATGAAGCTCGAAGAGTCTGGTTTGATCATCACTCCAATAAATTAGGTAAGATCCGACGTAGACTTGTTGAAGCAATGATGCGAAAAAGAGTACCGAGTAGGATTGTAAAAATATTTGATAAATAGGAAGGGGATAAGATGAGTAGGGTTGCGGTTATTACATTGGCGGATTTTAATAATTACGGAAATAGATTGCAAAATTATGCCCTTGAAAGATTGATTGTAGAAATGGGATATGAGGTCAACTCAATTGTACCGTATCGCCCTAATATAATAAAAGAAGTTATAAAGACAGTAGTAAGGAAAAAGAATGTACCCTTTACACAAAAATGGCTCCAATTAAAGAGGCTGAATAATTTCCTATCTTTTGATAAAAAGTATGCTCATACTTATTCCATAAATGACAACGATTTTTACACAATTCCAATAGAAAACTACGATTGCTTCATATCTGGAAGTGATCAAGTATGGAATCCGGACTGGGCTGACTACACGTACGATAAAATGTTTTTGCGTTTTTGTCCAATGAATCAGCGGATATCCTATGCCGCAAGTTTTGGCGTGGACGGAATACCTGATAAATGGAGAGAAAAATATGCACTTGGTCTTTCAGAATTTCATTATCTGTCGGTGAGGGAAAAGAATGCAGTTGAGATAGTTGAATCATTAATAGGAAAAAAATGCGAAAAAGTTCTTGATCCTACAATGCTCTTGGATAGATATATGTGGGACGAGATAAAGAAAGTTCCGAAAAAAGTACATGGAAAGAATTATATTCTTACATATTTTTTAGGAGAAAAAACGGACCCTATAAACGCAGAATTAATGAAATACTCTCAGATGTATCACTGTGATATAATTAACCTTTTAGACTTAAAGGATGATGCGTATGCTGCTGCTCCAGACGAATTCATCGGATTGATTAGCGAAGCAAAATTGATTATGACGGACTCCTTTCATGCAACAGTATTTTCTATTATATATGAGCGACCGTTTGTTGTATATAATCGTAAGGGAATCGGAAGTAAAATGGGGGCTAGGTTGTCCTCATTATTGGAAATGTGTGGATTACTTGAAAGAAAAAGTGAGCATATAAGAAGAGAACAACTTTTTGACTGTGATTTTACTGATGCTAAAAAAGCAATAAAACAAGAAAAAGAACACAGTATAAAGTTTTTGAAGTCAGCAGTTAAAAATTGTGTAGATAGCGTGGGGTAATATGAAAATAGAGAGAACAAAAAATGCAACCAGAAATATTATATTTGGCGTGATTTTGAAGGCTTATCAAATTGCAGTCCCTTTCTTAATGCGTACAGCCATGATCTATCTCATGGGTGTTCAGTACCTTGGATTGAATTCTCTTTTTACATCAATTCTCCAAGTCCTGAATTTAGCAGAACTCGGTGTTGGTTCCGCTATGATATATAGTATGTATAAGCCAATTGCCGAAGATGACAATGCTACAATTTGCGCACTGATGAAGTTGTATAGGACTTATTATAGAGTAATTGGACTCGTTATTGCCGTTATTGGTTGTCTATTAACGCCCTTTATTCCAACATTGATTTCAGGTGATATTCCGAATGGTCTTAATATTTATATTCTTTATCTTCTGAATCTTGGAGCAACGGTATTGTCTTATTGGCTTTATGCATATAAGAATAGTATCTTACAGGCACACCAGAGAACTGATGTTGTTAGCAAGGTTACTTTGGTTACAAGTACAATTCAGTATGCGTTACAGCTGTTAGTTTTATGGGCGTTTAAGAATTATTATTATTATGTTATCGTAATGTTGGTAACGCAGGCTGTTACAAATATTGCCACGGCTGTAGTCGCGGATAAGTTGTATCCCCAATTTAAGCCTAAGGGAGCATTGCCTAAACATGATGTGCAAAAAATCAACAGAAGAATTCGAGATTTGTTTACTTCAAAAATCGGCGGGATTATTGTAAACTCCGCAGACACAATTGTTATATCAGCATTCCTCGGTCTGACGGCGTTAGCTGTATATCAGAATTATTATTTTATATTAACATCAATTATAGGATTTATAACAATTGTTTTTTCGGCAGTTACGGCAGGCATTGGAAATAGTTTGGTTGTAGAGACAAAAGAAAAGAATTTCAAGGATTTAAATGTATTTACATTTATTATTTGCTGGATTTCAGGATTTTGCTCCTGCTGTTTCTTGAATCTATATCAGCCATTTATGGAATTGTGGGTAGGAAAAGACCTAATGCTGAACTTTTCGGTCGTTGTCTGCTTTGTTATCTATTTCTATGTATGCGAAGTAAATCAGTTGCTTAATACATATAAGGATGCCGGAGGCATCTGGCACGAAGATCGATTTAGACCGCTTGTTACAGCAATTGCCAACTTAGGTATGAACTTAGTGATGGTACAGTTCTGGGGATTATATGGAATTATTTTATCGACTGTTTTGTCCATGCTTTTTGTTGGTATGCCGTGGCTTTTTCATAATTTATTTACAACAATGTTTGAAAAGAAAGATATGGGAAAGTACCTTGCCTCTCTAGCATTTTATGTTTCAATTTCAATCATTGCATGTATTACTTCTGTTGTTGTATGTGAGTTTATCAATTCGGGCCTTTTGGTGACACTCATCATAAGATTTATTATCTGCCTCATTGTTCCTAATGCTATCTTTTTGATAGTGTATGTTAGAAAAAGAGAATTTAAACAGAGTGTCCAGCTTGTAAATAAAATGCTTCATGGAAAATTGAATTTTATTGTAAAGAAGGTGAATGCGTAAATGAATCATTATTATACTGATGAAGTTAATACATTAATATTGATTTCTCTGTTGAAGGCGCATGGTATAAAAAAAGTTATTGCTTCTCCTGGAACCACAAATATTTCTTTTGTGGGGTCGATTCAGTTTGATTCATACTTTGAAATATATTCGGCTGTTGACGAACGTGCAGCTGCTTTTATGGCGTGCGGTTTAGCAGAGGAATCGAATGAACCCGTTGTCTTGACCTGTACGGGAGCTACAGCTTCAAGAAATTATATCCCCGGATTAACGGAGGCGTATTATAGACATCTTCCTGTTTTAGCGGTCACATCAACACAGCATGGAGGAAGAATTGGTAACTATGTTGCACAGGTTATTGACCGCAATGAACAATTCCCAGACATGGTAAAAAAGAGCTATCAGATTCCAACGGTGCATTGTGAAGAGGATAAGCAGTATACGGTAACTGCCATTAATGATGCCATTCTTGAATTATATCATGGTGAAGCTGGACCGGTTCATATTAACTTGTTTACAACATATTCTAATAATTTTATAACGAAGGAACTTCCCGATTTTAGAGTTATCCACAGAATCATAAATCAGGATTTTCCTGAAATTCCGAAGGGGAGTATTGGAATTTTTGTGGGTGCACATGAAAAATTTACTACAAAAGAAACAGCAGCAATTGATGGCTTCTGCAAGACAAATAACGCGGTTGTGATATGCGATCAAATTAGTAATTACCGTGGTCAATATAGATTTTTGGCTGATTTTGTCAATAGCCAGGAAAGAGATCTGGGAACAAGAAATTTTGATTTGATTATATATATTGGTTATGTTCATGGAGCTTATTTGAATTTTATAGGGAAAGAAACATGGCGTGTTAACAGAGACGGTGTAGTAAGAGACCCTTATCGAAACCTTACGTATGTGTTCGAAATGGAAGAAAGAGATTTCTTTGAACATTATGTTGGCAAAAATAAAAACAATACAATAATGGAAATGTGCAATGATACAGCACGTAACCTAAGGGAGAAAATACCGGAACTTCCATTCTCTAATATGTGGGTTGCAAAGGAGACTGCTCGACATATTCCTGAGAATTCTGTACTCCATCTTAGCATATTGAATACACTACGCAGTTGGAATTATTTTGAAACACCGAGTAGCGTATTATGTTATTCGAATTCTGGTGGCTATGGAATTGATGGCTGTGTTTCTTCTTTTATCGGTTCTGCTATCGTAAATAAGAACATCGAACATTTTATGGTAGTAGGCGATTTGTCGTTCTTTTATGACTTGGATACTCTATTCAATGAGATTCCGCCTAATGTCCATTTTATGCTTATCAACAATGGAGTTGGAACAGAGTTTAAGAATTATAGTCACCGTGCAGCATATTTCGGGGCAGATGCTGATAAATTTATGGCCGCAAAGGGGCATAATGGATTTAAGAATCCAGATGTCGTTAGAAAACTTTGTGACAATTTGAATATACGATATTTGTCCGCAGCGAACAAGGAAGAGTTTACCACATATAAAGATAGCTGGTTGGCAAAGAGCAACACTCCGGTTTTAATGGAAATTTTCACAACAGATGAGGATGAAAGCAATGCGTTAAAGTTGATGAATAGCATTGAGAGGAATACTTCCGTTAAGTCAAAATTTAAAAGGAGTGCTGTAGGTAGAATAATAAAGAGAATAATCCGAGGGTCGTAATATGGATAGAGTAGCAACTTTAATTTATACAGAAGATTTAGAGAATATATCCTTTGTACAGGAGTGCAAAAGCAAAGGTACAAATTGTATTCCGGTAGTTGATGCCAGATCTGCGGTTTACGTTGCAACAGGAATCGGTGCACAGAATCAAAATATAGTTGTGGTTTGCGTAAATGCTAGCAACGCATCAAGAAGTGCTTTTTCCGGTATGACCGAAGCATTTTACAGAAAGCTTCCTGTTGCTTTAATCACGGTTGGTAAAAAACTGGATTATTCAAGAGAATTGAACGATGTTATTGTAAGGCATTGTACAGTGTCAAATTGTGATGATGTGCTAGAACAGCTTAATGGTGAGTTGCCCGCTCATATTGAACTACTCGTGAAGAATCCAGAGCACAAGAAAAATAGATGTGATGCCTTACAAATGCTTCTGTGCTCTGTGTTGGATGAAGATACGTATTTGTATATTTCGCCAGGAATAAAAAAGAGTGAAGTCCAATATGTGGGAAAAGTCGTATATGGAGGAATGCCTGACTGCTATGAGGGGGCAATGGCAAATGTCCTTGGAGCTTCCTTGGCAAGAAAACGAAAAAAATATGTTGGCTTGATTTCTGAAGATGAGTTTATTCATGATATTAACACACTTGGCAATATTAATATGAATGACTTGGTCTGTTATATTGTTATAGCTCAAAAAAAGAATAAGATGATTCTTGATTACGCAGCGACTATGAAATTTGAGACATATGAAGTTAAAGAGGATTGCTTAAAAATAGAGAATATAAAAAGGATAGTGTTGAGTAAGAATAAAGGATTTCTTACGGTTTATCAGGAGGGATAGGTTTGGAAGTACTGGTTTTAGGTGGGACAGGCGCGATGGGAGTTCCATTGGTTAAGTTATTATCGCAAAGAGGGCACACGGTATATGTGACTACCAGATTGCAGAGACAAAATACTGAAAATGTTACATATATTTGCGGAAATGCAAAGGATGATGTGTTCTTAAAAAGGCTAATGAGTAGAAATTATGATGCTATCATTGACTTCATGGTTTACGGGACGAAAGAGCTTCAACAGAGATTGGATAGCCTGCTAACCCACACAAGCCAGTATTTTTTCTTCAGTTCGTCGAGATGTTATGCAGATTCCAGTGTGGCAATTAGAGAGGACTCGCCTAGATTAGTGGATGTCTGCAAGGATTCGGAGTATCTAGTTACGGATGAATACGGACTTGCAAAAGGCAAAGAGGAAAATCTGCTGTTTAATTCAAAAAGGAAAAATTGGACAATTATACGTCCGTATATTACATACAATGCTTATCGACTTCAACTTGGCGTCTATGAAAAAGAAAACTGGCTGCGAAGGGCATTGGAGGGAAGAACCATTGTTTTTCCGGCGGACATTGCAAGTAAAAAAACATCGTTGACTTTTGGACCGGACGTGGCAGGTGCAGTGGTTGAGCTAATCGGAAATGAGAAGGCTTATGGACAGGCTTTTCATATTACAACAGTTGAGTCACATACTTGGGGCGAAATCTTGGAGTTTTATTGTAATAAAATTGAACAGAAAACAGGAAAAAGACCAAAAGTGAAAATCGTGAAGGATTCGACAGAATTACAAAAAGTGTGGAATCCATGGCAGATAAAATATGACAGGCTTTATAATAGAATATTTGACAATTCTAAAATAGAATCTGTAAGAGGAAAATATAACTATACGCCATGTTTTGAGGGACTTAGTGAGTGCATGGATAAATTTTTAGAAAATCCAAAGTGGTTGAGTGTTAATACAAAATACGAAGCATGGTGTGATCGACAAACTGGTGAACTTACACCGCTAGCTGAAATCCCAGGTCATTTCAATAAGCTGAGATACCTTAAATGGAGATTTATGGGATGATGACAAAGAAAAAGAATGAGGATTACAATCTTGAGAGCAGAGCAGAGTAATTGATGTTATGAAGTTCTTGATGGCAATATGTGTTGTTGCTATACACACAGAACCCATGATAGGAGTGATAGGATGGGAAAAGAATTTGTATGATACGGTGGTTGCATTATCGGTTCCTTTCTTTTTTACATCTACAGGGTATTTAGTGTTTGGAAGTCTGCTTCTACCGTATGAATGTGCTTTCAACCAAAATAAATTGAAAAGACAAACACATAAATTTTTGAAGACTTATCTGTTATGGAGTTTCATATATTTTCCATTAGCTATATATGGATTTGTAGTTGTTGAGAAGTGTGGTGTTGTTAAGGCGTTAATTTTATATATTAGAAATATCTTGCTTCAAGGGCAAAACTATTTTTCATATCCCTTGTGGTATCTGCTTGCGGCTTTGTATGCTTCAATAGTTTTTTATTTTGTTGTTAAAAAGGAATTCCGAAAAAAGAACGTTTTTCTTGCAATTATTGTATCATTTATAGCGACTAAGGGCACTGACTTTTTTAATTGAAAACCAAGATTCTCTACAAGGAACCTTGAAAATTGCAGCTTTTCTTCTGCAAAAGACGATTGCCGATGGAAGAGTGTTTTCAGGAATATATGCCGTGCTTATCGGAGCACTCATCAGAAAATATAAAGAAAAAATCGATTTGATTGGAAAACAGTATCTTATTCTATCTTTCTTGGTTCTGTTTACAGCAGATGTGTTTTTTGATAATACTTTCTTAAGAGTAGCTGTTTGTGTGTCTTTTTTTTGCTGGATTCAGAGTCTGAAATTCAAATTTGTAAAAGCTGAATGCGGACTATACTTGAGACGATTGAGTGCTGTTTTGTTTTACACTCATATGATTTTCTTCTTTATATTTGGCATGCTTGTTGGTAAAGAACCTGCATATGGATTAACCGGGTTTATAGTTAGCCTAATGGCTTCGATAGTGTTTGGAATGTTTGTAAGTGGAGAAAAAATGATGAAAAATAGTATTATTCGACTTTTGTTTGGCTAATGTTATGAATAAATAATGGGCTGTTTCAAATTATTTGTTTGTGCTTGAAAGGGTATCCGGCACACATAATGATGCGGAACAATTGGATTCAATCGCATCCACTTACCTCTACGTGCTCTGTAATGTGTCTGCTCTCTCAAGTGAATTATATCAAATTTAACCATGCTGTGTACAGTACAAACACGTTTCATTTCTTGTTTGTGCCTTGAAGCGCAGCGGAAAGGTATGGTCATAATGATGAAAGTTTTAAATTTACTTACTAGTGGAAAGGCTGGAGGAATAGAAAGCCTATGCCGGGATATTGGTGTTAATAGCAAATTTGAAAATGCATTTTGTTTTATGTTCTCCGGTGGAGCAATATGTGATCAAATGACGGAAGTGGGATTGAAGACATACTGTTTAGACAATTCTGGAAGAAAGCTTAGCATAAAGCGTTTCTTAAAAATAAGAGAAATAGCAAAAGATTATGATATTATTGCAGTACATCATGGAGATCCCTTTTTGAAAATGTATCATTATCTTTTGGCGAAGACTTTGAAAAGAAAATATGTTACATTTGTACATTCTTGCTATGAAAAGGATTATTTTTATCCTGATAATAAATTAAAACGGGTGTTTGCACATTATGTATTTCAAAAGGGATTGGATAATTCAGATTTGGTTATTTATGTTTCAAAGGCTGGACTGAAAAGTTATAGTGAAGAATTCAATATAAAGACAAATAAATCAGTTGTTGTTTACAATGGTATAGGTGTTGATAAACTAAATGAGGGACGTAAATGGAAACCTCTCAAGAAAGATACTTATAATATCGTTTATATAGGACGATTAGAACGTGTTAAAGGCGTGGATTTGCTGTTAAAAGCTGCAAATCAAGTTAAGGAAAAATATCCAATAAAGGTATCAGTAGTAGGAGACGGTACAGAAAAAGAAACATTGAAAAAACTTTCAGAACAACTTGAAATGAGCGACATAACAACCTTCTATGGTCAGCAAAAGGATGTAATCCCATTTTTGAAGGAAGCTTCCATTTTTGTATATCCATCAATATGGCAAGAAGTGTTTGGAATTTCAATTGTTGAAGCTATGGCTTTTGGCGTACCTTGCATATCGAATGTGGTTGGAGGCATACCGGAAATTATTGAAAATGGAAAGTCAGGCTTTTTGTGTGAAGCAATTTCAAGTGAGAATTTGGCAAAAAAACTCGATATGGTTATACATATGATTCAAAATGGTGACATTGATAATATTGCCACACAGGCAAAAAAGCGAGCGGCAGAGTTTTCAATAGTAAAGACAGTTGATAATTTATATAAAGAGTACAATAATTTGATATGTTCTTAAATGAGGAATACAAAAGATGGATAGCGATGTAACAAAATTAAGGTGTGCGCAATTAATGATTGCCAAGGAAATTAAACGTATTTGTGAAAAATACGATATTAATTATTTCCTTGATTCTGGATCAATGCTTGGAGCGGTTCGGCATAATGGCTTCATCCCTTGGGATGATGATATGGACATCGGTATGTGCTGTGATGACTATGCAAAATTTATAACTGTAGCACCGGCTGAGTTGGACAAGAAATTCTTTTTAGATAATTATGAAACAAATCCGAAAAATCCTTATGTGTTCAGTAAGGTTCGTCTAAAAGGTACAACCTATATTGAAAGTATTGGAAATGATGCTTTTGAACATAATGAGATTTTTGTTGATGTGTTTCCTTATTATTATATTTCGGACAATACAACAGAAAGAAAATTAGAAGGCATGCAGATGGCTTTTTTAGCGCAAGCTATTATGTCAAAGTCTGGATATAAAGTATGGAAGGGAAAAGGAATAAAAAAAAGGCTGAAGTTTTTACCAACTGATATTGCCGGAATGGTCTGCACAACACGATTTTTAAGAGGAAGAGTAGATCAGCTATACTCAAGGCACAGTAATACAAAAATGATGGGAATACAGGCGGGATCTTGTTACGGCTATTGGTTCTTCCCAGAAAGAGTGCTAAGAAAAACCATAAAGCATATTTTTGAAGGGGAGATGTTTAACATCCCGGAGGAATATGACTGCTTTTTGAAAGTGGCATACGGCGACTACATGAAACAGCCACCCGAAAGTGAAAGAGTGACACACGAGATAGAATATCTGGATTTCGGAAATGTCGAAATAAAATAACACTGTCTTGTATTAATATACAATTTATCCGGTCTTTTTGGAGAACATCCGGAAGACCGGGTTATATTTAATTTTGCGTTCACAAAAAAGAAAGGAGTGGAGAACATGAACAAGCAAGAAAGTGATATCTTGAACACGCTTTTGCTAGAACCATTTATCAATCAGAGGATTCTGGCGGAAGTATCAGGCCATTCGTTGGGGGTGGTAAACCGTTCGCTAAAGGAACTTATCAAAGCTGATTACTTAGATGAATCCATACGCCCAACAGCGAAAGCAATAACAGAATTTAAACAGAAAACCCCTCAACGAGCTGTTATTCTGGCAGCAGGCTTTGGTATGCGAATGGTTCCAATCAATACTGAGATGCCGAAAGGTCTCTTGGAAGTCAATGGGGAGGCATTGATCGAACGTATCATCA
>OLPN01000378.1_pt1 | contig 47176 bp, 36 predicted proteins | sample 1672601 | NCBI WGS metagenome assembly OLPN01 (sample SAMEA3136704, study PRJEB25190) | human gut metagenome | reverse complement strand
TTATTTTGCTCCGCCGCCTATTGTAAAACAAAAATCAAAACTCGCCTACGGCTCAGACAGTTGATTTTTGCTTTACGCTATGCTCGCAAAATTGCGAATCTCTGCCTATTGTTTGCTTTGAAAATTTTTCGGCTGCATGGGGATAAAATGTAAAAACAAAAAAATATCGAAAAATTTGTAATAAATATGTAATATATCTTCAGGAATATGTTATAATTAAAGTAACGTGCGAAAAAACAGAGAAGTTCGGAAGGAGATATTTAATGAACAAGAAGTTAATAAGTATTGTGACAATTATGGCAATGCTTGTGGTTATGATTATACCTGCATGGGCAGACGGTGGTGATAATACAGGCGACGACAATTTTGGCGCAGCTATTTATGTGAAGAAAGATGGCGTAGAAGGTGCATATACATTAGGAACAACTAAGGAATTTAAGCTAGAGTTCTGGGCATCAGGCATTGTTGGAAAGCAGGTTGTAAGAACTGTTTCAGTAACAGGCGACAATCAGGTATCATCTATTGAATACAAAGATGGCGGAGAGTGGTACGACATTAGCGGATTTAATAAGGAAATGACTATTGCAAGTAATGATTTAGACAGAACTATTAGAGTCGTTTTTGATAAGGAAGGTAGATATACAATTTCTTATGGATTGGTGAATACAGAAGGTCAGGATGTTGTAAAGGATCAGTTAAATATTGAAATAGCAGACGGACAGATTAAAATTGTTAAAGAAACTGAGACAACTACATCGGCAGTGGCAGAAGCAACTACAACTGCAGCGGCAGAAACAACTACAGTTGCAACAGCAGAGACAACAACACCAGTGGCAGTAGAAACAACTACACCTGCAGTGGCAGAAACAACTACACCTGCAACAGCAGAGACAACAACACCAGTGGCAGTAGAAACAACTACACCTGTAGTAGTAGAGACAACCACACCAGTGGCAGTAGAAACAACTACACCTGCAACAGTAGAGACAACAACATCAGCAGCAGTAGAAACAACTACAACAACAGCAAAGACAACTACAGTTGCACCAACACCAACTACAACTGCAAAGGTAACAACAACTCAGAAACCTACAGCACAGAAAGTTAGCGTTGGGAATACAAGGATAACAAAGATCGTAAAAACTAAGAAGAGTGCCAAGGTAATTTATAAAAAGATTGCAAAAGTATCAGGATATCAGCTTCAGTTGTCTAGATCTTCAAAATTCAAGAAGGCAGTAACAAAGACAACTAAGAAAGTTAGCTATAAATTTAAAAAGTTAAAGGCAAATAAAAAATATTACGTAAGAGTTAGAGGTTATGTAAAGACTTCAAACGGTACAGCTTACGGAAAATGGAGAAAGAAGAACTTTAAAACAGCAAAATAATGTGACAGATAAAGAATGAAAGAAGGAAAAGATGAAATTTTTAAAGAGAACAATTGGAATAATAATCGTGATGGCGGCTATTATTTCAGGACTTCAATTAAAAAGTGAATTGGCTTATGGAGCAACACCTACGATTTCTAAAAGTACAGTAACATTAGAAAAGGGCAAAAGAAAAAAAATAAAAGTTAAAAATGTTTCAGCGAGAACGAAAGTTAAATGGAGAACATCTAATAAATTTGCAGTTACTGTTTCAAAAAAAGGTAGAATTAGAGCTGTAAATTATGGAGCTGCAACAATTACTGCAACTTGTAAATCAAGAACAATGACTTGCAAGGTTACAGTTCCTGATACTTCTAAGAATGTTGTCATAACGAAATATCCTACAACATTAACAGAAGGCCAGACAGGTATGGTTGTAGCAAAGTCAGTTAATAAAATTTCATATATGTCTTCAAATGACTCAATAGCAAAAGTCAATAAAGAAGGTACTGTTGAGGCGTTAAATCCGGGAAAAGCGGAAATAACAGCGAAATCCTCACAGGGATATAGCAAATGTACAATAAATGTTTTGTCAAGTGATATAAATAACAGATTGTATGATTCTAACGGAATCAGTATTAAAAAAGTTAACGCTGACGGAACAAAGGTTAACGGTTTTGTAAGCCAGGCAAAAGGTCAGAATTTTACTGTTATGGTAGATGGAATAGACGAAAGTAATGTTAAGTCATGCAAGTGGAGTGTTGGGAATAGCGATGTTGTTTCAAAACTTTCAGCAGTAAGTGGAAGCAAGCTTAAAGCTACTTTGAAAGCAGTAAATGAAGGCAAAGTTAACATTACAGCAAAGGTTACATACAAAAACAAAAATGTTGTTACATATACAAATACAATTTATGTTTCAAACCCTGAAACGGAAGTTCAGAAGTTAATTGTTTATGGAACAGCATTAGGCAATGAAAGACAGCAGTATATTTCTTTTAAAGGTTTAGGAGAACATAGTACTATTACTTGGACTAATTCAAACAAAAAATGTGCTACTTTAACAACTTATGAAAAGAAAGCGGCAGTTTTAGGCACAAAACCGGGAACGGGTACAATTACAGCAAATGTAGATGGAAAAGTATTCAACATAAGGTATACAGTTGTTAATCCAACAGTTAATAATTTAAAGGCAGTTATAAAAAAAGGTGAAAAAGTACAGTTTCCTATTTTGGGCGACACAGGTACAGTTCCTGAATTTACAAGCAGAAATGAAAGCGTTGCCACAGTTTCAAGCGATGGTGTTGTTAAAGGCGTAAATTCAGGAGTTACATATGTTGATGTAAAAATCGGAAATATTCACAAGTCTTATAGAATCGAAGTATATGCAAAAGGTATGTACAAGATTGTAAATAGGGCTATGTACATAGTTAATCATTGGAAATATAGTCAGCCAAAAAGAATGAGAAAAGGATACTATGATTGTTCAGCTTTGGTTTGGAAAGGCTATAAATCATACAAGCACTACAACAAGAAACTTGGAAGTGGTTCTTATGCAAAGACAGCAGCAAGCCTGTTTGATTATTTAAAAGAAAAAAATCAAATAGTATATTATGGTTTTATTGACATAGATGATATGAAACCGGGTGATTTAATTTTTTACGGAGATTACAATGCGGCAGTAAAATACAGCACACCGGGAAGAACTTTAAATATCTATCATGTATCTATGTATGCAGGTGCAGGCAAAGTGGTAGAAAAAGGTGGACAGACTATTAACTACAATAATATTTCGCATATAGTTGGAATAGGAAGAGTGGTAGACTAATGGAATATAATATTGGAACAGTAGTAACATTAAAAAAAGGGCATCCTTGTGGAACTAATGAATGGGAAATTATAAGAACGGGTGCAGATTTTAAGTTGAAATGTAAAGGCTGCGGTCGTATAGTAATGGTTCCAAGAAAAACTTTCGAAAAAAGCGTAAAGAAGATTTTGCAGTAAATAAAAAAACGAAAGCTTTGTTTAAAACCAAAAGATTTCGGAAAAAAATTCACAAAATGAAAAAAAAGTCCTTGAACACAGGGACTTTTTTTGATATTATAGTAATTCGTGATATATATTAATTACGCATAACGAGTATTCGTTATGATCCTTGCTTTTTCAAACGAAAAGGCCAGAGACCAAAAGGAGGTAGAAGCATGAACAAATATGAATTAACAGTTGTTGTTAGTGCAAAACTTGATGATGAAGGAAGAACAGCTGAAGTAGAAAAGGTAAAAGCACTTATCGAAAAGTTCGGTGGTACAATTACAAAGATCGAAGAAGCTGGTAAGAAGAAATTAGCTTACGAAATCCAGAAGATGTCAGAAGCATTCTATTACTTCATCGATATTGACACTGAAAACACAGATTTTCCTAGCGAGTTAGAAAGCCAGCTTCGTATTATGGAAAATGTTATCAGATTTATGACTGTTGCAGTAGAAGCATAGTTTGATACATTAGAGAGGTATAATATGAATAAAGTTATTCTTATGGGTCGTTTGACTCGTGACCCTGAAGTTAGATATTCAACATCAGGAGATAATCAGTTGGCTATTGCGAGATACACATTAGCAGTAGATCGTAGATTTAAGAGAGATGGAGATCAGAGCGCTGACTTTATCAGATGTGTAGCATTTGGTAGAAGCGGTGAATTTGCTGAAAAATATTTCCATCAGGGAACTAAGATAGTTGCCGAAGGTCGTATTCAGACAGGCAGTTATCAGGACAAAGATGGTAAGACAGTTTACACAACAGAAGTAGTTGTTGAAAACCAGGAATTTGCAGAAAGCAAAGCTACAGCAGATAGCAATAATAACTATCAGCCACAGCAGCCGGTTGCATCACAGCCAACAGCACCTGCAGGAGACGGTTTTATGAACATTCCTGACAGTGTAGATGATTCAGGTTTACCATTTAACTTTTAACAGATTCGAATAGAATCTCATTAACGAAAATAGGAGGTCAAGTTATGCCATATAATAAGAGTGAAAGACCAGATTCTCCAATGAGAAGAAGAGGCGGTCGTAGAAGAAAAAAAGTTTGTGCATTTTGTGCTAACGAAAACAAGGCAATCGATTATAAAGATGTAGCTACATTAAAGAGATACGTATCTGAAAGAGGAAAAATTCTTCCTAGAAGAATCACAGGAAACTGTGCTAGACATCAGAGAGCTCTTACAACAGCTATCAAGAGAGCTAGAAATATCGCATTAATGCCATACACAGTAGAATAATCGCGAAGCACACAAGCAACGTGTGCCTGCACTACAAATAAAAAAGAAGAGCCCATCTTCATGCTTGCATGAAAAGATGGCTCTTCTTTTTTATTTGTAGCGGCTGACGCATGCTGCGACAGCCGCGTGCTTATAGACATTCTCTTCATCATTCCCCCATACCCAAAAAGTATATGATAGATGATAAAGAGAATGTCTATAAGAAGTGTTTCCATTTCTACATCTTTGCCAAGTCTTCCTGGTCCACTGTTTTCATTCCACTCCTTACCAGCAATGCGGCAACTTTGTCTGTATCCTCGTCCTTGACACGGAATACCATAAGGGCATCATCTGTGCCTCTTGCAAGAAAGGCGTAAACGTAATCAACGCTGTAGCCGTTAGAAGCAATAACGTTCATTGCCTTAGCCATTGAGCCCGGCTCATCCGGAAGCTTAACGCCAATAACGTGTGTAAGGTTACAAATCCAATCGTTGTCTCTTAACAGAGTAAGAGTATTAAAAGGATCGTCTACAATAATACGAATAATTCCGAAATCGCTTGAATCGGCAATCTGGAATGCACGCATATCTATTTTGTGTTCGGCAAGAAAATTGGTAAAGTTTGCAATATTACCCGGTTTGTTTTCAATGAACACTGAAATCTGATGAATATACATATAAAAACCTCCTAAATTTTACGTTTATCTATAACACGAACTGCTTTTCCTTCTGAACGTGTAATTGATTTTGGTTCAACCAATTTAACCTTAGCATAAATGCCAAGCATACTCTTAAGAGCGGTAACAATATCTTTCTCCTTAGACTCAATTGAGCTAACTGTATCAGAGAACATTTCAGGTGTCATTTCAACCAGAACTTCCATAGTATCGCTATTGTTTACACGGTCAACAATAAGCTGGTAGTTGGCAGGCATGCCCTGTTTAATAAGAACTTCCTCAACCTGTGAAGGATAAACATTAACACCCTTGATAATAAGCATGTCATCTGAACGTCCCATAAGTCTGTGAATACGTGCGTGAGTACGTCCGCATTTACACTTCTCTCTTGTAATATAAGTAATGTCTTTTGTACGGTATCTGATAAGTGGAAATGCTTCTTTAGCAAAACTTGTAAATACTAATTCACCAATCTGTCCGTCAGGAACAGGTTCAAGTGTGTCAGGATCAACAATTTCCGGAATAAAATAGTCTTCGCAAATATGCATACCATTCTGTTCCTCACATTCAAAAGCAACACCCGGACCTTCAATTTCAGTAAGTCCATAAATATCATAAGCCTTAATGCCGAGCCTGTTTTCAATATCAGCTCTCATATCTTCTGACCAAGCCTCTGCACCAAAAATACCGGCTTTTAATTTAATCTGGTCCTTAATTCCACGTTCTTCAATAGATTCGGCCAAATAAGAAGCGTAACTAGGTGTACAACAAAGAATAGTTGAACCCAAATCAGTCATAAACTGAAGCTGTCTGTCAGTGTTACCTGATGACATAGGAAGTGTTAAAGAACCAACCTTCTGTGAACCACCGTTTAATCCGAAGCCACCTGTGAAAAGACCATATCCATAAGCTACGTGAACTACATCTTCATCTGTTCCACCGGCAGCCACAAGGGCTCTGGCACATCCATCTTCCCACATATCAATATCTTTCTTAGTATAAAAATCTACTACACGCTTACCTGTTGTACCTGAAGTTGAGTGAATACGCACACAATTTTTAAGAGGTACTGCTAACAAGCCGTATGGATAAGCATCTCTTAAATCGTCTTTCGTTAAAAAAGGTAACTTAGAAATATCTTTTAAAGATTTTATATCGTCAGGTGTTACACCTTTTTCCACCATTTTTTTTCTGTAAAAAGGTACATTCTCGTATACTCTTTTTACTACGTCTAAAAGTCCGTCTGTTTGAATCTGCTCAATCTTTTCACGAGAGGCAGTTTCAATTTCTTCCTGAAAATATTTTCCCATTGTTTCATTCCTTTCTGTCGTTCAAGTATAGTAATATAATTTTACAACATATAACGCTTTAAAGCAATAAAGCACAAAAAACAAAATTAACAAAAATAGCCATAAATAAATAGTAAAAATACATAAAAAAAACCAACCAAAAAAATTTTTACAAGCAAAGATGTGCTTTTTTATGGGGCAAAAAGCCTAAAAAAATTGCACAAAAGGGGGGACAAAAACGCCCTTAATAAAAACGTTTTTCCTCCCATAAAATCTAGCAATTGCAAAAATTATATGATATAGTGATTTTTAGTATAAAATATGAAAAATGAAAAAAATAGGCTATATGAGAATAAGAGGAGGAGAAACCAATGGACAACAATTTAAGGGGGGTACCTGTTGAGGGGTTTGCTGACAAAAGTCGCGAAGCGGCCGTCGAGGGAATAGTATTATTAAAGAATGAAAACAACACACTCCCATTAACAGAACAGGATAAGGTTTCAGTTTTTGGAAGACCAATGATTGAGTACTACAGAAGCGGAACAGGTTCAGGAGGAGCTGTAAACGTTGAATACACAACAAATATTTTGGACGGATTTGAAAACAGCAACCTTAACTTTAACAAGACTATAGTTGAAGACTATAAGGAATGGTTAAAAGACCATCCATTTGATAACGGTGGCGGTGGCTGGGCATGCGAGCCATGGTTCCAGAAAGATATGGAAATCACAGCAGATTATGCAAAGAAACAGGCAGAATCAACTAACAAGGCTGTATACATTATCGGACGTACAGCAGGAGAAGATAAGGACAACGCCAACTGGGTAGGAAGCTATCTTCTTACAGATGAAGAAAAAGAAAACCTTAAGAATATAACAGAAGCTTTCGAAGATGTTTGTGTAGTTCTTAACGTTTCAAATATTATCGATCTTAAGTGGATTGATGAAGAACAGTTTAAGGGACACATCAAATCAGTAATTATTGTATGGCAGGGCGGCATGGAAGGTGGAAACGCAGTAGCTGACGCACTTTCAGGCAAGGCTACACCAAGCGGTAAATTACCTGACACAGTAGCTTATGATATTGAAGACTATCCTGCTAATGACAACTTTGGCAACGAACTTACAAATCTTTACAAAGAAGACATTTATGTAGGATATCGTTATTTTGAAACATTTGCACCTGAAAAAGTTCAATTTGAATTTGGTTTCGGACTTTCATACACAACATTTGATATTGAAACAGTATCAGCAGATGCAGATGATGAAAAAATCACATTAGAAGTTAAGGTAACTAACACAGGCGACAAGTTCTCAGGAAAAGAAGTTGTTCAGGTATACTACGAAGCACCACAGGGAGCTTTGGGACAGCCTGCAAGACAGCTTTGCGCATACGAGAAAACAGAAAATCTTGCACCGGGTCAGAGCCAGACATTAAAGATTACTTTCGATATTAACGGAATTGCATCATATGATGACTCAGGCGTTACAGGCAACAAGTCATGCTACGTATTAGAAGCAGGAGATTACAACTTCTACGTAGGTAACAGCGTAAAAAATAATAAACTAGCTTATACATATAAAGTTGAAGAACTTAAAGTAACAGAACAGCTTTCAGAAGCTGCCTGCCCTAACGATGAAAATCTTACATTAATGAAGCCGGGCAAGAGAAGAGAAGACGGAATATACGAAATTACATATGTACCATCACAAAAGCCTACAGTAGATATGGCTAAGAGAATTGAAGACAATCTTCCAAAAGACATGAAAATTACAGGCGATGTAGGAATTACATTACAGGATGTAAAAGCAGGTAAAAACACTATTGAAGAGTTCGTTGCACAGCTTACAGTTGCAGAATTAGCACAGATTGTAAGAGGTGAAGGAATGAGTAACCCTAGAGTTACAAAAGGAACAGCTTCAGCTTTTGGTGGATTAAGTGATACATTGTTTGCTTACGGAATCCCTGCAGCATGTTGTGCTGACGGCCCTAGTGGACTTAGAATGGAAGGAAAAGCTACACAGCTTCCTATTGGAACAGCACTTTCAGCATCATGGAATCCTAAACTTGTAAGAGAACTTTACACAATGGAAGGTCAGGAATTATACGGAAATCAGGTAGATACATTACTTGGACCCGGAGTAAACATTCACAGACATCCTTTAAACGGACGTAACTTTGAATACTATTCAGAAGATCCATACCTTTCAGGAACAATGTCAGTTGCATCAACGGGCGGTATTAAAGACGGTGGTGCTTGGGGAACAATTAAGCATTTCGCATTAAATGGTCAGGAATCACATAGATTTAAGATTGACGCAGTTTGCTCAGAAAGAGCAATCAGACAGATTTATCTCAAATCGTTTGAAATGGCAGTAAAAGCCGGCACAGTTAAAACATTAATGACAGCTTACAATCCTATTAACGGACACTGGGCAGCTTCAAACTACGACCTTTGTACAACAATCCTTAGAAATGAATGGGGATACGATGGTATCGTAATGACTGACTGGTGGGCCAAGATGAACGACGTTGTAGAAGGTGGCGAAGAATCAAATCAGGATACAAGAGATATGGTTCGCTCACAGAACGACGTATATATGGTTGTAAACAATAACGGCTCAGAAGTTAACTCAAACAACGACAACACAGAGGAATCAATTAAAGAGGGAAGACTTACAATCGGAGAACTTCAGCGAGCTGCAATCAACATCTGCAACTTCATTCTTTCAGCACCTGTTATTGAAAGAGAATTAGTTGACACAGACGTTGCAAAACATTACGATTCAGTTCCAAATGATCAGGCCAAGTATGAAGTATTTAACATTGAAAAAGACAATAAGGTAATGTTCAATAGCGGAGCAGAAGCAACATTAGAAGTTGAAGACGAAGGGGAATACACAATTATTGTTAACATCTCATTTGACAAGTCCAACTTATCACAGTCAACAGTAAACGTTAATGCCAACGGCACAACAATGGTAGTAATCCAGACTAACGGAACAGACGGCAACTGGATTACACAGAAGCTTTGCAAGGTTAAACTTGACAAGGGTGTATACAACTTAAAACTTGAAGAAGTACTAGCAGGAATCAAAGTTAAATATATTCAGTTTAAGAAGATTCCTAAGAAAAATAAATAAATGTAAAAAGCAAACAGTCTATTATGATTGGTTAGTCAAAGCATAGCATATAACAATTGAAAAAGGTCTGCTGGAGATATTGCTCCAGTGGGCTTTTTCTTTACTCCTTTAGAGGGGAACCTTAATGTTTGGCATATAACAGAGAAAAAGTGATGAAATTGTGCAAAATCACAAGAAGAATAAAAACGGTTTTATAGTGTAAACATTATAACACCAAATAATTGTATAAAATGCACAAAAAGAAGCAGACAAAATATGCAAAAAGCATAAGGAAAATACATAAAGAACAGGTTGATTTATGGGAAATGAATAAAAAATGTACAACATAACCCATGGGTAGTTGAAAAAAACATTTTAATTTGGTAGAATTGTCTGATAAGGGATAAATAATCGAAGGGATTCGACAAGATCTTGGATGAAAGGAGAAAAAACATGAATATTTCAAAAAGGAAACAAGGAATACTCGCAATAATATGTACTATTGCGATGATTGTAACATCAATTACGGTGTACAATCCAAGGGAGGTAAAGGCTGATGCGGATTATTCTACACTTACATTTACAAAAGTAACAGAGTCAATGGATAGCACTTATGCATATTGCATAACAGATAATACACTTATAGATTTTGGAAAATTAAATTTTTATGGTGTTAATTATATGCAGGTAATCGGTAGCGGAAATTCAAAGATGGATGAAGCTACAGTGACAATTGACGGAGTTGTTCAAACAAACAACGATATAGCATTTGATAGAGCACCAGCAATAACAGGTTTTATCGTTTCTAAATTATCTGATAATGCGTATCATGAGTTAAAGATAGAAGGCAAAGGTGGAAACATTACTATCGTGTTAAAGAAAGGAAATGTTGGAGGGGAAATAGAATCAACAGAAGAGGAAACAACAACAGGTTCATCTACAAAGCCTTTAGGCCCATCAGATATTAAAGATTCAGAATGGACATTGGCGTCGGGCTCAAAAACAGTATCATATTATATAGCTGATGGAAAGGCCGACAAAGTGCAAGTAAAGCCGCAATTGGAAGGTGATAATTATTATATCGCATTTTCATTAACAGCTAAGTTTAAATCTGTAACATTTGACGGAGTGTCTAAAGATGTTGAAGAGGGAGCTTTTTGCAGAGTAAAGGTAAGTGATTTGACCGGTGGTTATCATACATTAGTGGTAACAGATCACTATGGTAATGAATCGGTTACAATTTATTTTAAAGTAGCATAAGGGGAAGGAACAACTACACCTTCATTTGAAGAGGAGAAAGAATTAATCCCTTCAGACAAGGTTAATGCTGAAATAACACTTGAAAAGCATACGGTGGGTCAGACAGAATATGTTCAGGAACATAAGGCGGAATCAATTCATATAGAATCAGGAAAGTGGTATGTAGGACAGTTCACAATAACATCTAGCGTAAGAAAGTATTTTGAAATAAGAGTACAGGATGCAGCAGCTGAGTATGTATCAATACCTGCAAATACAGAATTTAAGAAAGTTTTAGTAGAAGCAGGACAAACAGTTAATGTAAGAGTTAGATTTAAGGCAGATAGAACAACAGATTCAGCAATATTTGATATATGTATGGGATATATTAAAGAAGAATCAGAAGCAGGAAAAGTACAGATAACTAATAACAGCTTGAAAGGTTACACAAATGAACCTGAAGCAACAAAATACACAGTTTCAATTGATGGAACAGAAAAACAGTAAATGAAAATATGACTTTAAAGAGCATTGAATTAAATGTAACAATGACACCGGGAGCAAGTATTAGATTAGCAGCTCCAACAGGTTTAAGATTCCAGACAACTGTTAAATCAGGAAATGGAATTGCTGCAGATGAAATCTTAAATTCAAAAACAGTAACAACAGGTACACTTATTACAACATTAGATTTGTACAGAACTAATGGAAACACACTTACAAAGGATAGTACTTATACTGTTCTCGATATTGCAAATGTTGGATGGTTTAATGATGGAACAAAGACAGAGACAGGAAAGTTCTGTGGTTCAATTATCAAAATCCAGAAAGAAAACTATGGTAGAAAATTTATTGCTGTAGGATATGCAACTATTAATTATTCAAATGGTGATTCAAAGACTGTTTATGCAGAAGTTACTGAAAACAATGCTAAGTCAATTAAGTACGTTGCTGAGAAGGTACAGGCTAGCGATAAGTTTAGTGGTTATAGTCCTGAACAGCAGGCCATCATTAACAAGTACATTAAGGGAGAGGAGATATCAAAATAATGGAAAGAAGATATATAAGCCCAGAGATGGATATAATAGAATTTGACACAAATGATGTAATAACTACAAGTAGTGATCTCGGTGGTGAAAAGCCTGGATTAACAGATGTAATTGATGTAAACGGAATAAAAGATTGGTCAGATTTTTTTGAATAAAAAATAAACAACTTAATAATAAAACAAGCTGTGCTTTAATATTAAAGCACAGCTTATTTTTTGTCCTCATTACTATCATCTTCCCCTAAAGGTCTATAACAATGTTCAATAAATGCGAAAGGTTAAAAATCAGACAAACCAGCCGGATTGTCGACTTATTGTATGGGTGTATTACTTGATTTGAAGTGCAAAAAAATGTATACTAGTAGTTATCAGTATGAAATGGATTATAACCCCGAAGGGTACGCATTTAACCTGATAAGTTACGAAAACATAGGAGGCAAAAATGATAACATTAAGTAAAGGCGGAGCATACCTTATTGGTGGCACAGAAGTTGTAGAAACAGGTGCAGGCTCAGAAGAATTACTAAAGAACAAGTTAGGGGATAAATACCTTACAAAAGAAGATGCTGCAAAGAATACTATGGCATATGGTATTTTGAACGAACACAACACATCAGGCAACATGGACAAGCTTCAGATTAAGTTTGATAAGCTTACATCCCATGATATTACATTTGTTGGAATCATTCAGACAGCAAGAGCTTCAGGATTAGAGAAATTCCCAATTCCTTATGTGCTTACAAACTGTCATAACAGTTTATGTGCTGTTGGTGGAACAATTAACGAAGATGACCATATGTTTGGACTTACATGTGCTAAGAAATATGGCGGAATTTATGTACCACCTCATCAGGCAGTTATTCATCAGTTTGCCAGAGAGATGTTAGCAGGTGGCGGAAAGATGATTCTTGGTTCTGATTCACATACACGTTATGGTGCTCTTGGTACTATGGCTATGGGTGAAGGCGGACCTGAATTGGTTAAGCAGTTACTTTCACAGACATATGACATTAATATGCCTGAAGTAATCGGTATCTACATGACAGGAGAACCTGCTAAGGGTGTAGGACCTCAGGACGTTGCACTTGCAATTATCGGAGAAGTATTTGACAAGGGTTATGTTAAGAATAAAGTTATGGAATTTGTAGGACCTGGTGTTTCTAACTTAAGCGCAGATTTCAGAATCGGTGTTGACGTTATGACAACAGAAACAACTTGTCTTTCATCTATTTGGCGTACAGATGAGAAGATTAAGGAATTCTATGACATCCATGGAAGAGTAGATGAGTATAAAGAATTAAATCCTGGCGAAGTTACATACTATGATGGAATTGTTTATGTTGATTTATCTAAGATTAAACCTATGATTGCAATGCCATTCCATCCAAGTAACACATATACTATTGAAGAATTAAATGCTAACTTGGAAGACATTCTCCACGATGTTGAAAAGAAAGCTTTAGTTTCATTAGATGGACAGGTTGATTATAAACTTACAAACAAGATTCGTGATGGAAAACTTTATGTTGACCAGGGAATCATTGCAGGTTGTGCAGGTGGTGGATTTGAAAACATTTGTGCAGCAGCAGATATATTAAAGGGACATAGCATTGGAGCTGACGAATTTACACTTAGTGTATATCCTGCTTCTATGCCAGTATATATGGAATTAATCAAAAACGGATGCGCAGCAGATATTATGGCTGCCGGCGGTGTTATGAAGACAGCATTCTGTGGACCTTGTTTCGGTGCAGGTGATACACCGGCTAACAATGCTTTCAGTATCAGACATTCAACACGTAACTTTCCTAACAGAGAAGGAAGTAAGTTACAGAATGGACAGATTTCTTCAGTTGCACTTATGGATGCCAGATCTATTGCAGCAACAGCAGCTAACAAGGGTTATCTTACAGCAGCTACAGATGTTGATGTTGAGTTTAAGGGACGTAAGTATCATTTTGACAAGAGTATTTATGAAAACAGAGTATTTGACTCACACGGAATAGCAGATCCTGATACAGAAATCCAGTTTGGACCAAACATCAAAGACTGGCCGGAAATGGTTGCACTTACAGACAATCTTCTTCTTAAAGTTGTTTCAGAGATTCATGATCCGGTTACAACAACAGATGAATTAATACCATCAGGTGAAACATCATCTTATCGTTCTAACCCACTTGGACTTGCAGAGTTTGCACTTTCAAGAAAGGACCCTGAATATGTAGGAAAGGCTAAAGAAGTACAGAAAGCAGAAAAAGCAAGAGAAGCAGGACAGAATCCTGTAGATGCACTTCCGGAAGTTGGAGGAGTATTTGAAGCGTTAAAGAGCAATCTTCCTCAGTACAAGATTGACAATGATACAGTAGGTATCGGAAGCACTATTTTTGCAGTAAAACCGGGTGACGGTTCAGCAAGAGAACAGGCTGCTTCATGTCAGAAGGTATTAGGCGGATGGGCTAATATTGCCTGTGAATATGCAACAAAGAGATATCGTTCAAACCTTATTAACTGGGGTATGCTTCCATTCATTTATGAATCAGAAGAATTACCATTTAAGAACGGTGACTATATTTTTGTACCGGAAATAGTTGAAGCTGTTAAGAACAAAGCTACAGACGTACAGGCTTACGTTGTAGATGATGATAAGAATGTTAAACCATTTACATTAAAGCTTGGCGAAATGACTGACGACGAACGTGACATTATATTAAAAGGCTGCCTGATTAATTACAACAGAAAATAAATAATTAAAACAGGGAGGAGACCATATGGGAAACAAGAATGTCATAACAAAAGATGACTGTTATTTGTTTGGAAAAGGTACTCATTATGAAATATATGAGAAACTGGGTGCACATGTTACAACAATTGATGGTGTAAAAGGAACATATTTCGCAGTTTGGGCACCCCATGCAGTTAACGTAGCCGTTATAGGTGATTTTAATGACTGGTTGGGATTTAACCATAACATGAAGATGGAAAATGATTCAGGCATCTGGGAACTTTTCATACCGGAGGTTGAAGAAGGCGCAATGTACAAGTATGTTATTTCTACACAAAGTGGGGATACATTGTACAAGGCTGATCCTTATGGTTTTTGGGCTGAGAAAAGACCCGGAAATGCTTCAAGGGTAGCAAATATTGATAATTACAAATGGAAAGATGCTAAATGGATATCAGAGAAGGCAAAGGAGAATCACTATGAACTTCCAATGTCAATCTATGAGGTTCATCCGGGTTCATGGAAAAAGGATTTTAAAGGTCCTGATGATGAAGACGGATTCTATGATTACAAGCGTATGGCTAAAGAACTTGTAGCATATGTTAAGGATATGGGATATACTCATGTAGAACTTATGGGTATATTGGAACATCCTTTTGATGGTTCATGGGGATATCAGGTTGTGGGATATTATGCACCTACATCAAGATATGGAACACCTCAGGATTTTATGTATTTGGTAGATGCTTTCCACAAAGCAGGAATCGGGGTTATTTTGGACTGGGTACCTGCCCACTTCCCAAAAGATGCTCACGGACTTGCAATGTTTGACGGAACACCACTTTATGAATATGCAGATCCAAGATTGGGAGAACATCCTGACTGGGGTACTAAGGTTTTCGACTATTCTAAGACAGAAGTTGTTAATTTCCTTATTGCAAATGCATTATTCTGGGTTGAAAAATATCACATAGACGGACTTCGAGTTGACGCAGTTGCTTCTATGTTATATTTGGATTACGGAAGAGAAGACGGACAGTGGGTTCCTAATAAGTATGGCGGTAATGAGAACTTGGAAGCTATTGAGTTCTTTAAACATTTAAGTAGTGTTATGAATTACAGAAATCCAAGAGCATATATTATTGCTGAAGAATCCACAGCATGGCCTAAGGTTACTATGTCACCTAAGGAAGGTGGCCTTGGATTTTCTTACAAGTGGAATATGGGCTGGATGCATGATTTCTTAGAGTATACTAAGCTTGATCCTTTGTTTAAGAAGGGTAATCATAATAAGATGACTTTCGGATTAACTTATGCATTTAGTGAGAATTTTATTTTGGTATTATCTCACGATGAAGTTGTTCATTTGAAATGTTCAATGATTAATAAGATGCCGGGTTATCCACAGGATAAATTTAAAAACTTAAAGACAGCATATACTTTTATGTTGGGACATCCGGGCAGAAAGCTGTTATTTATGGGACAGGAATTTGCCCAGTTACAGGAATGGTCAGAGGCTAGAAGCCTTGACTGGTATCTGCTTGATGAACCTGAACATAAGGACATGCAGGAATATGTAAAGAAATTACTTCACTTATATAAGGAATATCCGGCACTTTACACTGAAACAAAGGGCTATGGAGCTTTTGAGTGGATTAATGCCAATGACTGCGAAAGAAGTATTTTCAGTTTCATAAGAAAGACAACAGAAGCTGATTATAAGAACTCTATCGGTTTCGTGTGTAACTTTACACCAATGGAAAGACCTGATTATGTTGTAGGAGTTCCAAAAGCCGGAACTTACAAGAGATTGGTTACAACAGAAACAGGTGAGAAACAGGTTGTAAGCTACAGAGCCAAGAAAGGCGAGTGCGATGGAAGACCATACAGATTGGAAATTCCACTTAGACCATACGAATCAGTAGTTTTCGAATTTCCAAAAACAAGAAAAAAGAAAGCTACACCAAAGAAGAAAACAAAATAAAAAATAAAATTGTCTGTGGTACAAAAAAATAGTGCCACAGACATTTTTTTGTGCTATGATGTGATTGATTACAGTGTAGAAAGGTCATGTTCCATCTGTGCTTGCACAAAGATGGGACACTGACCTTGAGACACGCCCCCAACATGAGCATAAAAGTGTAGCGCAAGCTACACGATATGCGAATGCTGGGGGCGGATTGCGGGAGTGCGAAGCACGTAGCAATCCGGTAATCAATAAATTTGAAGGTCAAAAAGTTTTATACAAGGATTGAATGGGTGATGAAATGAAAAAGAAAGTTATAGCAGTTGTTGCAATTGTGCTGATTTTTGCAATTGCAGTGGTTATAGGAATAAATTTTAACAAGAAGCAGTCTAAGAATAACAAGCAGAGCAATAGCGGTCAGGCAACGTCTACATATAATGGTAAGTTGCCGGGGATTGATTTATATTATGGAAGTCAGAAGGTTGGAAGTCTTAACGGCTACACAATGGATATGGAAGAAGAACATATGCGTGATGTTATTGTCCCTGTTAATACAGACAGAACGGTTCCAATTACAATATCAACTAATGGCAATAAGGTTTCAGAGATTTCTTACGAAATGAAGAGTACTGAGGACAACCGTTTGATAGATAATGGAACTCTTGACGGCTGGAAACAGAAGGACGGCAAGATTACTTTGGATTATCAGGCCAGTGCCATTATGGAACAGGGAACAGAGTATTTCTGGGAAATAATTATCAAAACAGATAAGTATGAGCAGATTAATTATTACGCAAGAGTAATGGTTACGGATAAGGAGTTCGTTACTGAACAGATTAAGTTTGCGAAGAATTTTGCAAAGACCGCTTTAAAGGGCGAGGGAGCTTCAAAGCTTGCTCAGTATATTGAGCCTGATAGTAGCCTTCCTAATGATAACCTTGGTCAGACTACTATTAAGTCAAGTTACAATAGCCTTATTTGGACTTCACTTAAGCCTGAGCTTATATCTGATATAACAATAACAGCAAAAGAGTTTTGCATAAAGGACACCGGGGAAGCCGGAACTTATACAATGAATTATCAGATTAGAACAACTAATGCTGAGAAGGTTAAAGAGAAATATAATGTTTCTGAAACAATCACAATATGGAGTTGTGCAGGAAGAATTTATGTTTTGGCATATGACAGGGAAGTAAATCAGATTTGGACAGCAGACAAGAATAACGTAGGCGGAAGTTTTATTGACTTAGGTATTCAGAAAGAAACAAAGGCTGATTTTGTTGAAAGTTCAAATCAGCAGTTTATGGCGTTTCAGGTTAACGGCGATGTTTACGTAATGGATTTGAATGAAAGAAAAATCAAACAGGTTTACAATCTTAATGCCAAGAATGCTGAACAGCTTAACAATACTAAGGCAAGGGTAATTACCGTGAATGACAAGGGCAATGTTGACTATATGATTTATGGTTATAGCAAGGCTAAGGAGCATGTAGGCGAAAACGGAATTTCTATTTTAAGATATAATTATGAGTCTAACAGTTCCACAGAGGCGGCTTTTGTACCTTGCAAAGTGTCTGCTTACAACTTGGAGAAGCAGTTGTCACAGCTTTGTTACGTAGGCGACGGAACTCTTTATATTATGATGAACAACACTATTTACTATGCAAACCTTAAAACTAAGGAGTGGGGAGCGTTGGTAGAAAATGTGGAAGACGGAAGTTTTGCAATTAACAGCGACGGAAGTATGTTGGCTTACAATACAAGTGGTAAGGCTTATGATACGGAAAACATTACAATTGTTAACTTAAAGAATGGTGAAAAGAAGACTATTGAGGCGGGAGCTGACAATATTATTACCGTATATGGTTACACGGGAACGAACCTGATTTATGGAATAGGTTCTCAGAGTGACGTGTCAAAGAAGAGTTTTGTACCTGTTAGCAAGTTGGTAATTGTTGATAAGGATTATAAAGAAGTTAAGTCATATTCACAGAATAAGATTTATATTACAGGTGTTGAAATAACAGACAATATTATTAATATTAAGCGGTACAAGGGCAATAGCCGGATTTCAGATGACCAGCTTTTGGATAATACTGAGACTAAGAAACCTGTTGCAAAAACAAGTTATTATGTGGATGATGTAAAGCAAAAGGAATTAGCTTTGGCATTTACTAATGCACTTGACGGAACTAAGCAGCTTTCAGTTGAAAAGATTGGCAAGGTAACTTTTGACAGTAGTTCTAAGGTTAATGCTACTTTTGAGAGCAAGAAAGAAAATAATTATTATGTTTACGGATATGGAAAGCTTCAGGGGATTTACAGCGACAAGAACGCTGCAACTAATGCGGCAAAAGCTACATATGGACTTGTAACGGATAACCGTGGACATAAGATATGGGTTTTTGAAGAGAATTATAATTAAAAATATCAGAAAAGGTCAAAATGCTTATTAGAAAAGAGTGTTTTGACTTTTTTCTTTATCTTTACGCGAAAAATTTTTAATGTTATACTTAAAGATAGTAAAAAATTCGGGAGGAACTATGCGATTTATACATACTGGTGACATTCATCTTGGAGCCACTCCGGAGAGCAAAAGACCTTGGGCGGCTAACCGTGGAGATGAAATTTGGAATACTTTAGAACGTTTAATTAAAAAAATAAAAATAGACCCGGTAGATTTGCTTATTATTGCAGGGGATATGTTTCACAGACAGCCGTTGCTTCGTGAACTTAAGGAAGTTGATTATTTGTTTTCGACTATTCCTGACACAAAGGTTGTTTTGTGCGCGGGAAATCATGATGCCATTAAAAAAGGCTCTTTTTATGACGGTTTCAAATGGAGTGAGAATGTTATTTTCTTAGGTGACAAGAATATTGAAAGTGTGGAGATTCCTGAGCTTAATACATGTGTGTATGGACTAAGTTATCACCAGACTGAAATTAAGGACGCAATGTATGACCATGTTATTGTGGACAGACCGGATATGATTAATATTCTGGTGGCTCATGGCGGTGACGAAAAGCATATTCCCATTAATAGAAAGAAGCTTGCAATGTCAGGTTTTGACTACGTGGCAATGGGACATATTCATAAGCCTGAAATAGATGAAAAGATGAAGATGGCATACAGTGGTTCTCTTGAACCTATTGATATGAATGATATTGGACCTAGAGGCTATATTTATGGTGAGATTTCAAAGAGAGGTCTTGAACTTGAATTTGTGCCTTTTGCAAAGAGAATTTACAGGGAACTTGATTTCACGGTAACTCCAACAGCTACTAATTTGGAAATAAGACATAGACTGATTGACATGATTAAGGAGCAGGGACAGGATGATATGTACAAGATTACTTTTAGCGGTTACAGAGATCCTGATTTTGACATTGATGTTTCAGATATTGAAGGTGTTGGAAATGTTGTAAGTGTTACCGACAATACGGTTCCTGATTATGATTTTGAAGAATTGTACGCTGAAAATAAGGACAATATTCTTGGAATGTACATAAAGAAATTTCTTGACAGGGAGAGTCTTACACCTTTGCAGCGTAAAACCCTTTACTATGGAACAAAGGCATTGATGGATGCCATGGAGGACAGGGCATGATTATAAAGGACATACGATTAACTAATTTTGGAAAATTTAATCATAAAATGGTAACTCTTGAACCGGGACTTAATATTGTATACGGTGAGAATGAAGCGGGAAAGACTACTCTTCATACTTTTATAAGAGGAATGCTCTTTGGAATAGAAAAACAGCGTGGAAAGGCAAGTGGTAAGGACCTTTACACTAAGTATGAGCCATGGGAGAATCCGGCTAATTATCACGGTATGATGCGAATCGAAAGCGACGGTGTAACTTATCGTATTGAGAGAAATTTTAATAAGCTTAATAAGTCTTTTAAGGTTATTAATGAAGATGAGGGTGTTGAGCTTAAAACAGAGGAGATTGAAAATCTTTTCGCAGGGCTTGATGAAAGCTGTTATTACAACACTATAAGTATAAGCCAGCTTGGCAGCGTTACAGATAAGGAACTTGAAGTTATACTGAAGAATTATGCGGCAAATCTTGGAACGACTAAGTCTATGGAGATTGATATTAAATCAGCTTTTGCCGACTTAGATAAGCAGAAGAAAAATATAATGATTGAAAGCCGAATTGCTGAAGAGGATGTTGTTCAGAAGGCTATTAAGAATGCCAAAGAGGATTTGGAGATTTCTCAGGGCGAACAGCATACAATAATTGCTTCAATAGAGCAGAAAAAGCAGTCATTATTCAATCTTTCTAATAAGAAGAAGGAATTGTCAGCTCTTGATGCAAAACGACTTGAAGCCTTAAATAAACTTAATGAGCGTAAGGAGAATCTTTATCAGGAGGCGATTACTTTGACTGCTGACAGTGAGAAATTTTCAGCTTCCCTTGAACAGATTGAAAATCACCAGAAGCAGCTTGAACAGGAGCTTGCTGACAAGGGCATTGACGGAAGAGAGACTATGGAATATCTTCTTGAAAAAGTTACTAACAGAAGTAATATGCCTGTTTTGTTTATTATCCTTATGATGGGATGTATTGGTGGTGCAGCAGGTTTTATTATGGGAAATTACCAGATGATGGATTTAAAGCAGTTTTGGGTTAAGCCGGGCATATGCCTTGGTGCGGCTTTTGTTTTTCTTATACTTGCAATCTTTAAGTATGGATTTAATAAGAAGAAGCGTCAGAAGAAGTTGGATGCCTTAAAGGAGATTAAGCTTGTAATGGATAAGCTGGACGCGGCAAAGCACGAAAGGGTTTATGTTGAACGTCAGCTTAACAATAAGAAAGAAGCTTTAAAGGATACTCAGGAGTTTATTAAAGCCGAGGAAGAAAAAAGCGTTGATATGCAGGATTATAGTGACGAGTTAAAGGACTTGGAAGCGAAGGAACGTGAAATCAACGAGGCAATTTCAAAGTCTCAGTGGATTCTTGAACAGAAGCAGGAAAAGGACATTGAGCTTCAGAAAAAGATTGATGAACTTGAGGAGCGATTTAACAAGATTAAGAAAGCAAAAGTTGAAATACAGGCTATTGAGGACGCCAAGAGTAATATTGAAGATATAGCAGATGAAATCAGAAATAGTTTCGGTAAGAGATTAAATGAGAGAGCATCTTATTATATTTCACAAATTACAAACGGCAAATATGACAATCTTTCAATAGATGACAAACTTAACATATCTGTAAACAGTAAGCACGCTCTCATAGCTGCTACACGACTTAGCAAGGGCACAATAGAGCAGATATATATGGCACTTAGACTTGCGGCAGCAGATATTATATTTGAAAAGGACAAGAAACCTATACTTCTTGATGATGCCTTTGCAATGTATGATAACAAGCGAATGGGTAATACTATGAGATTTATGGCAGAAAATATGGAACAGGTAATCATCTTCTCATGCCATACAAGAGAGAAGCTAATGGCGGACAAGTTAGGACTTAAGTACAACTTTATAAGGTTGTAGTGGAGAGTTGCAAGGCTATGAAGTTATAAGTTAGAGTTGCGAGGTTATGAAGTTATAAAGGAGAGTTGTAAGGTTGTAAAGTCATAAGGTAGAGTTGCAAGATTATGAAGTTATAAGGTAGAGTTGTAAGGTTATAATTGAGAACGCTAAGATTTAAACGATAGACCTAAGGATGCGGCGGAGAATTGAATATTATATGAGTGTGGAAGAGTGAGAATTAGCCCCGGATACGGAAACGTAGCCGGGGTTTTTATAGGCTGAAATTGTGGGAGAATTTTTTAGAGAAGATGGGGCTTTTTTGTAGGAATTGTAGGGATTATAAGAGAAAAACGAATTGTCTAATAAGAAATATGTTCCATAGTGTATATAAACAACGAGCATTTAAGGAAAATATTATAGGTGTACCCCGAAAATTAAGAAAAATTATATGTTGGGGTACATTTTAGACTTGCTTATACAGTATGTTGCATAAACGAACTGGAAATTTAGGGCGCTGTACCCCAAAAATTAAGAAAAATTATATGTTGGGGTACATTTACAACTTACAGATACAGTGTGTTGCACAATTGCACGTGGAAAATTAGAAAACGTACCCCAAAAATTAAGAAAAATTATATGTCGGGGTACATTTACAACTTACAGATACAGTGTGTTGCACAATTACACGTGAAAAATTAGAAAACGTACCCCGAAAAACGACAAAACTGCTATATTGGGGTACAGGACATAAAAAAAGGGCTCAAACACTAATTAGTATGTCATATCAAACTAATTAGTGCTGAACCCATACAAATTCAATAGTGATAAAAATCAATCTATCTTATAACTAATGAAGTATTTATATTGATTAACAATTATTAGAAAGTCATATTCTTTTAATGAGAAATCAAACTAAGATAACCCACTTTATCTTTTCGATTTCTTCAACGAGAATACAAACTCTGTTCCAACGCCTTCGGTGCTGATTACATCGATTGTTTCGTTGTGTCCCATAATAATTTCTTTTACGATGGCAAGTCCGATTCCGGAGCCTGTTTTGTCACGACCACGGGAAAGGTCGGTCTTGTAGAATCGCTGCCAGATTTTGTCGATGCTGTCCTGTGGGATTCCCATACCAAAATCCTTAACGGAACAATATTGTTTTTCACCTTTGTTATAAAGCTTGATTATAATCTTTGAACCCGGATTACTGAACTTAATGGCGTTATCAAGTAGGTTGTAAAGAACCTGTTCAATCTTGCCTTTGTCAGCGTATACATTGCAGTGCTTTGGTGGAAACTGAATAATCAATTCAATATTCTTCTTCTCGCAACTGCCCTGGAAAGTATCAACTGTTGAAGCGATAACTGATTCCATATTAAAGTCTTCAAAAATAAGTTCAGGACCGGTGCTGTTCCAACGGTTAAGGTCACGCAATCCTGAAGTAAGCTTTTCGAGACGGTTAGCCTCAGATAAAACAATTGAAAGATATTTGTTGTAATCTTCCGGTGGAATTGTTCCATCCATTATAGCTTCAATATAGCCCTTTATAGAAGTTAAAGGAGAGCGGAAATCATGGGAAATATTAGAAATAAATTCCTTTTGATAAGCTCGTGAGTTGTTTAACTGCTTAGACATATATTGAAGTGAGTGCGCCACGTCACCTATTTCATCGTCATTGTTAACCTTAAGTCCTTCGTATTCAAAATTACCTTTGGCATATTCCATTGCCGCAAGTCTAATCTGCTTAAGTGGCAAATAAATAAACCACATAAAGTTAAAGAATATGATAAGTGAAAGAGCCAGTATAATTGCGTAAGTAACGTAGAAAATAAGTGTTACATCATAGCAGCTTTTTTTTATAATGGAAGTAGGCATATGCGCCACAATATATCCATAAGTCTTATTATTATTTTTAACTTCGTAGACAACACTTAAAGTGTCGGTTTTAAAAATATTATAAAATTTGCCAATCTTGTAATGCGTATTCTTGTAATCATCAGGCTTGAATTTTTCAATCAAAATATTAGAAGAATCTTTTGAAAGATTATTTGTTGTGCCTGTGTAATAAAATGGTTTGCGGTTACTATCAAGAATAAGTATGTCACAGTTCAGTACGTTGTTAAAATCATTTAAAAACTGCTTAGGATTGTCTAAATCATCAAGTGAGTTGTCCACGCAGTCCACAGCATTACTTCCTATTACAGAGGCATATTTGTAAAGGGTGTTAATGTTATTGGTCAGAAGATGATTATAAATCAAGTTATTTGACCAATAAGAAATTAACAAAAAACCTAATATTGCAAAAGAAAAATACCCTGTAAAAAATTTAGTTAAAATAGAATTTTTCATATTTAGTTATGTACCTCGAATCTATATCCTACACTCTTTCATATTTAGTTATGTACCTCGAATCTATATCCTACACTCCAAACTGTACCAATTGACCACTGATCCGTGTCAGCAATTTTTTCACGAATACGTTTAATGTGAACGTCTACAGTTCTTGTATCTCCGGCATATTCATAACCCCAGATATGGTCAAGAAGTTGCTCTCTTGTAAATACTTGATTAGGTGATGAAGCAAGGAAGTACAATAATTCAATCTCTCTTGGAGTCATTTCAACAGGTTTGCCCTTGTAAATAACTTCGTAGTTTGAAAGATTAATAATAAGGTCCTTGTATTCAACACGTTTTTCATCAGGCTTCTTTTCGACAGGAGCCGGAGCTTCAGTGTAACGTCTGAGAACTGCCTTAACACGGGCAACAAGTTCCTTTGAGTCAAAAGGTTTAATAATATAGTCATCTGCACCAAGTTCAAGACCTAAAACTTTGTCGAAAACTTCTGTTTTGGCAGAAAGCATAATAATAGGAACCTTTGATTCTCTTCTTATCTCACGGCATACTTCGTAACCGTCAAGACCAGGTAACATAATATCCAACAAAATAAGATTTGGAGCATATTCTTTAAACGCATCAAGAGCCGACTGGCCATCATGCTCAATACGTGTTTCGTAGCATTCCTTAGTTAAATATAAAGATATAAGGTTTGCAATGTTTTCATCATCGTCAACTATTAAGATTTTCTGTTTGTTTGCCATTTTAAATCCTCCTGTTAAAAAAATCTATTTAAATTCTACAACTGTTGCACCTGCACCACCTTCGCCATGTTCACCTGTTCTGTAGGATTTTACATAACTACATTTCTTAAGATGGTTTTGAACTGCATTTCTAAGAGCTCCGGTGCCTTTGCCGTGAATAACATATACCTGTGGCAAATGTGCAATGTAAGCATCATCTAAGTATTTATCAAGTTGAGAAATAGCTTCGTCAACTGTTTTTCCAATTAAATTAATTTCAGTTTTAATATTCATAGACTTGTTCATTTTAATCTTGCCTGTTGAACCACGGGTTAAGCCTGGTGCCTTAATATCAGGTTCGTCAATAATTTCAAGGTCACGAATATTAACCTTAGAGTTTAGTATACCCATTTTTACTGTAAGATTACCGGCTGCATTAGGCAATGAAGCAACAGTACCGTTAAGATTCATGCTCAAAACTTTTACACCTGTGCCAAGCTTAAAGTCGGAAGGCTTGTAAGCCTTTTTAGGTTTGGCAGCTTTAATTGATGAGCCTACCTGGTTCTTTTTAAGCTTTGCTCCAACATTACTTCTGGATTTTTCCATTTCGCGGGTATTGCCGGATTTTCCATATTTATTAATAGTTTTGATAGCTTCGTCGGCTGTTTCCTTAGCTTCCTTAAGAATATCAACAGCTTCTTCGCGTGCCTTGTTAAGGATTTTGTCACGCTGTTCATTAAGCTTTTCTGTCTTAAGTTCATAATCACGTTTAAGTGATTTAATCTGAGACTTGTAAACTGCAATAGTTTCCTGATCTTTTTCAATCTGGATTCGCTGTCTTTCTATTTCGGACAAAACATCCTCAAACTGCTCATTATCTGAATCGATGTGAGACTTAGCATCTTCAATAATGTAGTCAGGAAGACCTAACTTGCTTGAAATAGCAAAAGCATTACTCTTTCCGGGAACACCTATAAGAAGTCTGTAAGTTGGTCTGAGTGTTTCTACGTCAAACTCGCAACTTGCGTTTTGAACTCCCTCAGTTGATAGGGCAAATAATTTTAATTCACTGTAATGTGTTGTTGCCATAATTCTTGAACCGATGTTTTTAAGGAAAGTAAGAATTGAAATGCCAAGGGCTGCACCTTCCACAGGATCCGTTCCTGCACCAAGTTCATCGAAAAGTACCAGTGAATCCTGATCTGCCTGATTAAGTATATTAACAGTATTAACCATATGAGCTGAAAAAGTACTTAAACTTTGTTCAATGCTCTGTTCGTCGCCAATGTCAGCAAAAACTTCTTTGAAAACTGCAAGTTTGCTGCCCTCAAAGGCCGGAATATGAAGTCCCGCCTGGCCCATAAGCGTTAAAAGTCCTACAGTTTTAAGTGAAACTGTTTTACCACCGGTGTTAGGACCTGTAACAATCAAAAGGTTAAAGTCTTTTCCAAGATGAATGTCTATAGGCACAACCTTTTTAGGATCCAAAAGAGGGTGGCGTCCCTTCTTAATATTAATCTGTCTATGATCATTAAACTCAGGCATTGAAGCTTTCATTTCTTTTGCAAGAGAAGCCTTAGCAAAAATAAAGTCAAGCTTAGGTAATATTTTCATGTCTGTTTTTAATTCGTAAATATGTTCAGCGCAAGCCATACTAAGGTTTGCAAGAATAATCTGGATTTCATCAGCTTCCTTGCCTTCTAACTCACGGAGTTTATTATTAAGTTCAACAACAGCAGCAGGTTCAATAAACAAAGTAGAACCTGTTGAAGACTGGTCGTGAATAATACCGTTAACATTGCCACGGTATTCCTGCTTAACAGGTACACAATAACGTCCATCCCTCATTGTAATAAGGGCATCCTGAAGATAAGTGTGACCTGACTGGGAATAAATGAGAGATGACAACTGGCTGTGAACACGGTCGTTGGTAATCTTCATCTGTCTTCTTATATTTTTTAGATTAGCAGATGCATCGTCAGCTATTTCATCCTCTGAAATAATACATCTTTCAATGTCATTCTTCAAATTAGTTAAAGGTTCAATAGCCTCAAACATATCATCAAGACTATCTCTTTCAGCCTCATCATCACGGCGGGAGAAAGTTTTAACTCTTAAGGCAACTTTTAAAAGGGAGTCAATTCTAAGTAATTCTCCGGTGCCAAGAGTACTTCCAATCTCTAATCTTTTAATGGATTCGCCAATATTGTGAATACCTGAGAAAGAAAGGCTTCCTTTCTGCCAGATTCGTGATAAGGCATCACCTGTCTGTTTCTGATTTTCTTTTATTTCATGAATATCGGCAGATGGAACAAGTGCGTGGCAAAGCTTCTTGCCAGGCTCAGAACCTGCCTGATTTTCTAACATTTTTATTATTTTATAGTATTCAAGGGTCTTAAGAACTTTTTCGTTCATGATAAAGCCTCCAATTCTTGTATTTAGATACATAATCAATTATAATAAAGATTGACTGTCAGGTAAAGAAAATCTTAACATTTGGAGGAAAAGATGAGATATATAGAAACATTAAGAGAGGGCGAAAGAATTCAGGAAACATATTTGTGCAGACAGAGAACTACTGCAATGACTAAAACAGGAAAAGAATACGAGAATGTTATTCTTCAGGACAAAACAGGTTCCTTGGACGCCAAGATATGGGATCCGCACTCAATGGGGATAGATGAGTTTGATGCACTTGATTATGTTGAAGTAAATGGTGATGTAACAGTATTTAACGGTCAGACACAGCTTAGTATTAAGCGTGCAAGAAAGATTAGCGAAACAGACGTTGACCCGACTAATTATTTACCATGTACTAACAAAAACATTGACGAAATGATGATGGAATTAACAAAATTCATCGCCGGTGTTAATAACCCTTATTATAAACAGGTTTTAACAAAACTATTTATTGACAATACAGAATTTGCGGAAGCATTTAAGAAGCATTCAGCAGCCAAAAGCGTGCATCACGGTTTTATTGGCGGCTTGCTTGAACATACATTATCTGTTGCAAAAATGTGTGACTTTTTTGCAAAGCAGTATCCTATTTTAAATAGAGATTTACTTATGACATCAGCTATTTGTCACGATATTGGAAAGGTTTATGAACTTTCAGACTTTCCAATGAATGATTACACAGATGCAGGCCAGTTACTTGGACACATTGTTATGGGTTCAGAAATGCTTGGAAAGATTATGGATTCAATTCCTGATTTTCCAACTAAGTTAAAGAATGAATTGAAGCATTGTATTCTTGCACATCACGGAGAGCTTGAATATGGTTCACCTAAAAAACCGGCTCTTATTGAGGCAATGGCACTTAATCTTGCAGACAATGCAGATGCAAAGATTGAGACAATGACAGAACTTTTAAACAGTAACAGTTCTGCTTCATCAGACCAGTGGTTAGGATACAACAGATTGCTTGAAACTAATGTTAGAAAGACAAGCGAATTAAAGTAATAAATAAATAGATAATAATACAAATACGCAATAATTAGCATAAATATGCGAAAAAATATACAGATAATTATTTAAAGGAATTTTCATGATTAAGAAAAATGATATTTTAGATTTAACAATTGAAGATTTAGGCGTAAACGGAGAGGGTATAGGCAAAGTTGATGGCTATACTCTTTTTGTTAAAGACGGAGTAATCGGCGACAAAGTTACAGTAAAGGTTATGAAGGCTAACAAGAATTTCGGGTTTGCCAGATTAATGGAAATAAAAGAGCCTTCTAAAGATAGGGTTTCGCCAAGATGCAGTGTGGCAAGACAGTGTGGCGGATGCCAAATTCAGTGCATTAATTACAAGGAGCAGCTTAGATTTAAGAAGAATAAAGTGTACAACAACCTTGTGCGAATTGGTGGTCAGAGCGACTTCGTAATGAATGATGTAATGGGAATGGATGAGCCTTTTAACTATAGAAATAAGTCTCAATTTCCAGTTGGAATGGATAAGGAAGGAAATATTATTTCAGGTTTTTATGCAGGAAGAACTCATTCTATTATAAATATAGACAGTTGCAACCTTGGCTTAAAAATTGATGGCCGTGATGTAAACAAAGAAGTCATGGATACCGTAAAGGCATTTATGACTAAATATAGAATTGCACCTTATAATGAAGTAACTCACAAGGGCTTGGTTCGACACGTACTTATTAGAATTGGTGCAAAAACAAAGCAGATAATGGTTTGCGTAATTATAAATGGCAAGAATCTTCCAAACAAAGAAAAACTGGTTGAAGAGTTATGTAAACTTGAAGGAATGTATAGCATTTCTCTTAACATTAATACTAAGAAAAGCAATGTGATTCTTGGGGACAAGGTGATTAACTTATATGGCCCCGGATATATTGAGGATTATATTGGAGATGTGAAATTTAGAATTTCTCCGTTGTCATTTTTCCAGGTCAATCCTGTTCAGACAGAGAAATTGTACAATAAAGCTTTAGAATATGCAGATTTAACAGGCAATGAAATGGTATGGGATTTGTATTGTGGAATCGGCAGCATATCACTATTTCTTGCAAAGAAGGCAAAGCAGGTTTTGGGTGTTGAAATAGTACCGGAAGCAATTGCTGATGCAAAAATAAATGCAAAAATTAATGGAATAAATAATGCGGAATTCTTTGTTGGAGCAGCAGAGGATGTAGTAACGGAATATTTTGAAAATCACAAAGATGACGAGGAATGTAAGCCGGATGTTATTGTTGTTGACCCACCGAGAAAGGGTTGTGATCATAAGCTTCTGGAAACAATAGTGGAAATGAATCCTGAAAGAGTGGTTTACGTAAGCTGTGACAGCGCAACGCTTGCAAGAGATGTGAAGTGGCTTAGTGAAAATGGTTATAAGTTAAAAGAGGTCACACCTTGTGATATGTTTGGTCAGACAACACATGTAGAGTGCGTGGTTGCACTACATCGGGTCGATATGTAAGAATCCTTATTTTTTTGAAAGGAGCATTTGAAAATGGAAGAAATTAAGAATGTTAATCTGACACAATTGTAACCTTTTAAAAATCATCCCTTTAGGATTTCTTCACAATCCAAAATATAACGTATATCCAGTCATCAAATTTATTGAAAAGCACATTAGTAAACTTTGCGAAGAAGGTGTTGTATGGGCAGGATATTTTATGTGTCTAGAAAAAGATGGATAAAGCAATAGATAATTGAACTTCAAGAGAAAACGTGGTAAAATACAAACATACAATTATACCATTGGACGGAATTATAAAATAGTATAATACAGAAACTATAACACAGATAAAATGATAAATGGTGCTTTTGGTTAACGATATAAAAAGAAAGGGGAATAAGATATGAGCAGGAGCATAAAGAAATGTTTTGCAGTTATGCTAGCACTCGTTGTTTTCGTGTCGGGGATGAGCAATATGTCATTATCTACATTGGCAGATGATACAATTCAAGAAACAACTGCGATTTCTGAAGAGACAACTGATACAAAAGAAGATGCAACGCCTGCAAAAGAAGATGCAACAGTGTGGGAAGAAAGCACCAAAGATGTAACAGCAGAATTGGGACGTGCTAAAAATCCTGTGGAAAAAATTGTGGATACGCCTTTGAAAAAAGCTGTTAGAGCAGTTCTTCCGGAACCAAGCGGTCTGGGAAGATTTGAGGCAGAAAATTGCGATACTGTGCACGGCTCAGGAAGTGAACCAAAGAAAAACAGTGGCAATGAAAATTTTTCGAATAGTGGTTGGGTTTCCGACATGAATACATGGCCGAATGATGAACCTTCCTACATTACGACAAATGTAAATTGTCCGTCTGCTGGAAGATATGAAATCAAAATCGGATATACTGCTGGGATTAATGGTATGGGCGATGATAAAAGTAAGCCGACAGAAATTGACGTCAGAGTTAACGATGGAAAGTGGATTCATATAGATGGTGTTCCTTTAACAGATTCTTGGAATACTGTTAGTGTCGTTAGTAAAGAAATTAATTTAAAGAAGGGTAATAATAAGATTGATGTTACAGGTGCGCGCAATGTGTGGTATGGTGATACCAATAATTGGCAGTGGGTCAATCTGGATTATTTTGACCTTGTGGCAATAGAAGTGCCGGCAGAAGGCAGACATGAAGCAGAACATGCTGATTCATATACACAAGGCGGTGCAAAGAATCCGGCTAAAGTTGATATCAATGCAGATAATGATTGGAATAAAAAGTTTTCGGGAAGTGGATATGTTGGCAACTTAAATTCCTATCCTCTGAATGATGAAGGAAATGATAGTCGTTCCTATCTGACACAGAAATTATACGCTGAAAGACCGGGAAAATATTTGTTGACCATAGGATATGCGTATAGAAATAATGCAGGTGATAGCAGCAAACCTACGAATATTGATGTCAGATTGAATGGAGGATCATGGAAATCTGTTACAGCAAACCAAACGGCAGATTGGAATGATGTAAGAGAGGTTAGCACTGTTATTGAATTAAAACGTGGAGAAAATACCATAGATATAACAGGTGCAAGCAATATATGGTATGCAGGAACAGGAGATTACTGGCAGCAGATTAATTTAGACTATTTTGATATTTCTTCTCCTTTAGCAGAAGGAATACATGAAGCAGAAGAGTATCATGTATCCGGAAACAAAAGTGACGATAAGCAGTATAAAATAAAAGATGATGGTGGTGGCATTTATTCTGAAAATAAATATGCAACTATTTGGAATACTCTGACAGGTGAGGAACATGAGTACCTGGGGTATAATGTTTATGCACAGCATGCAGGTAAATATAAGCTTGCTGTTAAATATGGAACCAAATATGATGGAGATATATTTGTAAAGATAGGAAAGGGAGAATGGAAACAACTTTCCGCTCCGTCTACAGGAGAGTGGAATGTAGTAAAGACCGTAGAGATGGACATTACATTGCCAAAAGGTGAGAATACAATATATATTGCCGGACGCCAAACAACGGGCAATAAATATAACGAGTATATCAATATTGATTGTTTCGAATTAACACGACAGGTAGATAAGTCCAATATCGCATTGGATAAGCCGGTCAGAACCAGTGGTAACCGTAGTGATGATGTCAATGATAAGGATAATTATAAAAGGTACTTTCCGGAAGAAGCGGTAGATGGTTATGATGATTCCAGATGGGGAGGTCGTGCAAATCAGAATGAAAACTGGTTTGAGATAGATCTTGAGGGGATTTATGAAATCAATCAGGTTATGTTGAAGTTTGAACGTGCCTATCCAAAGGATTTTGAAATTCAGGTTTCCAGAGACAGAAAATCATGGACGACTACAGAAACTGTAAAGGGCTGGACACCTTCCGAGAATGCAGATCCGAATGCAAAATACCAATGGAATTCTAATATTTCTTATCATGGAAAGGCAAGATATATCAGAATTAATGCGACAAGTCTTAAAAATAAAGGTTGGGGATTGTCTATTTGGGAGTTTGTTGTAAAAGGCGATAAACTGCCGGCAGATGTGAAAGATGTGGCAGTAAATAAAACAGCAACAGCAAGTTCAAGTAACGAGAATGAAGTTGCATGGGCGATTGACGGAAAAGATGACTCCAGATGGGGATCTATCAGTGGAGATGCGCAGTGGTATCAGATTAACCTTGGAAAAGAATATGCGTTACACAGTGTAGACTTAAAATTTGAACGTGCGTATCCGGAGGACTTTACAATTAAAACATCGAAGGATGGAAAGTCATGGGAGACAATAAAGACTGTAACCGGATGGAAAAATCCAGGGTCAGCAGGCAATCTTAGTTCCAGTGCCAGAGTTGGATATAGCTTTAAACTGGACAGTGAAAAAAATGCATCTTACATTCGGATAGAGTCATCGAAAGCTGCTAATAGCTCATGGGGACTATCTATCTGGGAGTTTGAAGCATGGGGTAAGGAAACGAATTTACAGGAATATTGGAAAGATGTTCAAGGGAAAAAGTACGGAATTTATCCGGTCGATAAACTATATGATAAAACCGAAACGGAAAAAGCGGCTCATATGAAGTATGCGGATGGATCGGAAAAAGATTATACAATATTAAATTCAGATTTGGTGCAGGGAGATGTATTAGCCACAAATGACACTTATGAAGTCGTTTATGAACCAGGCAAAAATAATTACATCTATTTCTACGTTAATCCAAGAGATATACATATTGATTTTGGAGAAGATGAAAATAACGAGAAAGATAAAGTACGTTGGTCTGGAAATTCGAAAGATGCAAACCTTGTTAAAAATAATAACAAGTGGGGGGCAAATGATTATAATAGTGATGTTTTAGAATTCTGTGGGCAGAAAGCAGCCACTGTTCAGTATAAAATTAAGGATTTGGGAAATAAAGATTCTGTTAGCACATGGATTGGATGTCAGATTTATGGTACAACAAACAATGTAAGTGATCTTGGTAAGAAAGATCCTAAATTTGAAATTAAAATTAAAATTAACATTACAAAAGCACATAGCCTTTCCATTGTAGACACTATTGAAGAGGATGGTTGTCTGGGTGTGAAGGATCCCCAAAATATTAAATATAAATGGCAGAGAAGCAGTGATGGCGTAAACGACTGGCAGGATATACCAGAGAAGAGAGATGACATGCAGGTATTGTATAATGGTGGAAAGAAACTTGATGTTTCTCGTGATGCAGGTGGTGGTATGTATTACCGTGTCAGTGAAGATGGAAAAGACGATTGGTCATTGGTATATAGAGTAAACTACTATAATAATGTACAGAATGGTGACTTTGAAAATCCGATTATGTGCACACCGGGAAAATCAGGAGCGTCGTTCCCATTTAACGCGAATGGGGATGAACAGCAATATCCGAATGGATATCCGGGGCTGTATTGGAAAACAACAGGACCAGGCTGGCAAAGTATTAATGGCGGTACCAAGGTTGGTCATGATATTGAAATTGTTAATGGTAGAAATCTGAAAGTAAATAAAGAGTACCAGGAAGGTCAGTTTTCCGTAACTTATGAGGAAATGTATAAAGATGGGACCCATGGTGATCAGTTTGCTGAATTGAATTGTGAGAATATCGGGGCGTTGTATCAAGATATTCTGACAACACCTTCATCAGAGTGTTATTGGGATTTGGATCATGCAGGACGTTGGAATCAAAATACGATGTATGTCGTGGCAATGGCGGCAAGAGATGCAAGGAAATATATGACTCCAGAGCAGTTGAATCCAAACAATGGTATGTCAGATACCTTTATCCAAAAACTGAAAGCAATGGATAATAATAATAAGTTGGTGAATTCCACAGGATATGATGAGGGAACAGAAATCAATCTCAAGGATGGAATTGTGGCAAGAGTATGGAAAGTTCGTAGCGAGTCTGTTGCAGCAGGGCATTGGGAACACCATAAAGGAAAGTATAAAGTGCCGAGTGAAGATAAGGATCATTTAACACGTTTCTTCTTTGTTTCTGTAGAGGGTGGCGGAAAAACACAGAGTGCAATCCGCAATGGTGGAGACCTTACCGTAGGAAACCTTTTGGATAATGTTTCCTTTGAAATGAGGAAAAATTATTCCATAACATATAAACTTCAGGAATATGATGCAAATGGCAATCTAAACACAGTAACAGAGCATACAATAGAGGGGAAAACGGTTCCTGGTGGAAAGGTAGTTGTTCCTAGTAGTTTTAAGCAAGACGGTACAACTTACAATCTGTCCGACTATACTTTAACAAATGCAAAAATGAACGATAAGGACTTCTATTATAATAATAAAGGGCAGATGACTGTAGAATTTAATCATGATACATTAGTTCTTGTGTATGTAAAAAATATTATAACGGTCACAAAGATTGTGCAGGGTGTGGAAGCAAAAAATCTTCCGAAGGATTACAAGGTGACCGTTGAATTAGCGAAAGTAAATGGAAATCAGAAGAAATTAGTAACACTGAGTGATTTTAAAGAAATCGAAAAAGTGAATGCGAATGATGCCGGAGGGCTTTTCGCAAGTGGAACGATTCAAGCTTCAGAGTTAGGCTTACAGGATGGTGACCGATATACAGTTGTTGAAAAGGTTGACAGAACATTCAATGGTAAAGATAACAATAGATATGCATTGGTTCAGATTACTGACAGCATTAATGAAACAATTACTAATTTGCCAGTAAATGCAAACCAACCATTTGAGCATTCAATTGATGCAAACGGAATTCCTTATAAAGGAAGTCAGTCAAATTCAGCGACAATCACCAATATTTATAAGCCGACACGTACGATTAAAGTTACAAAGAAAGTAGAAGGCAAATTTGGTGAACGGGATAAGTCATTTAATTTCACGTTGACATTGAGTGAAGCGGCGGTAAGTTATAATGATGACAACTTCCCGAATGATAGAAAGGTAACGTCAAATGGTTCTACATATAGTTTCAGTCTGAAACATAATGAAAGCATTGAATTTGTAGTACCGGATGGCTGTACTGCCAGCGTTTCGGAAGATGATTATTCATCAGAAGGATATGTTACAACGTGGAATTCAGAAATTAAGAAAGTAGTAATTTCTGAGGACAAATCGACTACATGTACCAACACACGTGACCTGACTCCTACCGGTTTGAACAATAGAGCAAAGCCATTTATCATTTTACTTGGTTGTGCATTATTGGCAGTAGCTTGTTTTGTGGCAGGAAAAAAAGGAAAATTTAGAAAGTTAGGCTGAAGAGAATAACTGTAAAAAATAATTTTCGGGAAGGGAATCTTATGGCATCAAAGAACATGAAGGATATTTCGAACTTGTTAAAAAATCTTAAGTTCCGAAAAAAAATGTTCGGGGGGATAGATGAAAAAGACGTTTGGCGAAAGCTGGATGAATTGCAGGAAGAATATCAGAATGTTTATGATGCCAAAGGAACCGCCAAAGAGGCAGAGGACATAGATGATCCCGAAGAGGTAATTAAAAACAAAAGAAAGAAACTGTTTCAAAAAGAAGAAATTATCATATTCTTTGAAAGACTGGTTTTTCTGGCGGCATTGGTGTATATTATATTTGGTGTGATTTTTGGGATTACACCAATGAAAAATAAAGATATGTCACCGAAAATCAATGCAGGAGATTTGATGCTTTTCTATCGCTTGGAGAATAACTTTAGCATTAGAGATGTGGTGATTTTTGAAAAAGATGGTGTTTCGTATACTGGGAGAATCATTGCAAAAGATGGCGATACGGTAGAAATCACCAATGAAGCAGAAGTAAAAGTTAATGGTTCGTTGCTTGCAGAAAATGATATATATTATTCGACACCTATGTATGATAATAATGTATCATATCCGGTTACGCTCAGAGAAAATCAATATTTTATCTTGTGTGATTACCGTGAGGGAGCAAAGGACAGTCGATATTTCGGCGCAGTAGAAATGGAAGAGATTAAGGGAAAAGTGATTACAATTATAAGAAAAAATGAATTGTAATTGAAGCGCTGATTTGTAATTTATTGTGTATTACGGAGGGCAGATTGGAGAAACAATATCAATGAATCTGACAGAGAAATATAATCCATATGTATCTCTGTGATAAAGGTAGTATTTTGGTACTTCCTATAGAATATGTAAAAAAAATAATAAAAGAAAGGATGTTTATTATGAATTCGAAAAACAAAAAAATAATAAAAGAAAGGATGTTTACTATAAATTTGAAAAACAAAAAAATCTTTAGCCGCATAGCAGCAGGTGTTATGACGGTGGCAATGGCAATTACATTATTGCCGGGAACTATGAAAACAGTGAATGCAGCAGAACCTGTAACAAGCGCTTCACTTGATGTAAATTTGTATAAGAGAGCAGATGTATATGCTCCAAATACAACATTTGAATTTGAGGTTACTAATTTAACAGCAGAACAGGCAAAAGCAACAAATGGTGGTAAGGATTTAAAGCCACCGTTTAAAAATGCGCCAGCAAGTGCTGTAAAACCAGGAACAATTGAATTAGCACCGGCAGCAGAAGATTTAACTAAGACATCTATTAGTAAAAAACTTACATTTACCTTAGTTGCAGATAAATTTACAACGGAAGGTATCGGAACTTACCGTTATAAAGTAAAGCAGAAAGAGGGGACCTATGAAGGCATTAAATATGATGTCGGAGAGAGATATTTAGATGTTACTGTTGCTACAGATGGAACCAATTTTTATATTGCAAGTGCATCTTTAGTCTTGTACCAAGAAGATGGGCAACTTGTAAAGAGTGGAGCTTTTGTAAATACATATGGTGTTAATAAGCCGGATACAGAGAACCCAGATCCAAAGCCAGACGGAACAGTAAACGATTTAGTTATTAGTAAGACAGTAACTGGTAACTATGGTGAAAGAGATAAAAAGTTTATCTTTGAAATTACAATTAACGGTGCAGAAGGCGAATGGTATAATTTAGAAGGACAACCGGCAATTAAAAAAGGTACCGCTGCAAGAATTGAACTGAAACATGGAGAGACAGTGAAAATTTATGGTTTAACTGAAAATGATACCTATACAATTAAAGAGCTAGAAGCAGACGACTATAAAACAACATTTGAGACAAAATTGAATGGTACTAATAAGGTCGGTGGAAGTGGAAATATTAAAACAGCAACAGGTACCATTGATGCTGGAACTTCATTACAGACACAGGAAGTTGCATTTACCAATGACAGGACCGGTTCCGCAACAGGTTTTGCTTCAAGTTACGGACCATATGCACTTATGGTTGTTTTAGCAGGTGCTGTAGCATTTGTATTATTCCGTAAGAAAAGAGCAGAATACTAAAAATTAGAATAAGTTTGTGAGAGTTTTTACACGTGAAACAAGTAATTGCGTGATATGGAAAGGATATCAAGGTGGGGATAGCAGTAAAATGTGCAAGGGTTGGAAATAAAATACTTAGTTTTATAGCCATGGTGTTGGTTCTGATTATGCTGTTATATGGTGGTTATTCGTTATGGAATACCATAATGATATATCGTGGGGCATTTTCATCCAATGATTTGCTTAAATACCAGCCTACTGGGGATGGGCCGAATAGCATTACGCTAGGAGAACTTATGAAATTGAACAAGGATGTGGTTGGGTGGATTAAAATTTTTGATACCCATATTAGTTATCCTGTTGTTCAGGGAAAAGATAATCAGGAATATTTGAACAAAGATGTATTTGGTGAATTTTCCTTTTCAGGTTCTATCTTTTTAGATTATCGAAATGCTTGTGATTTTACTGACAGTTATTCAATTATTTATGGTCATCATATGGAATATGGTGCTATGTTTGGAGATGTTGTTGAATTTAAAAATGATGATTATTTTCAGGAGCACAAGACAGGAGCATTGTTTTTGTTAGATGATACATATAAGATTACATTGTTTGCGTGTGTAGAGACTCAGGAATTTGATAACAAAATTTATAATCCAATCGTACAAGGTAAAGACAATTTAGATACCCTTTTGAAATATATTAAGGACGAAGCAGTTCAGTATCGTGATATTTCTCTGAATCATGATGATAAGATTATCGGACTATCAACCTGCGCTGAAGCAGGAACGAATGAACGAGTTGTCTTGTTTGGACGGTTGGATAAATAAAAAAACAAGTAAAGATGGAGGTACTATAATATGAAAAACAAGATGAAACAGTTTAGTATATTGCTGCTACTTCCATGTTTCGTTGCACTTCTGCTGTTCCAGACACAGGCATATGCAGAAGAAAGGGTATATTGTACCGCTTCTATTCCGGTAGAGATTAAGACACTAGGGGATTCGGTACCTTCAGGTATTGAGCATAAAGTGGTAATTAAATCTGAAAATGAAACAAACCCTATGCCAGATGTAAAAGAGGTTACGATTAAGGATAATGGCAAAGTAGAAATTGGTCCCATGACTTATACAAAACCGGGAAAATATAATTATTTCATTTCTCAGGAAGCGGGTAATGCAGAACATTTTACTTATGATAGTGCTGTTTACACGGTAACAGTCTCCATTGAAAATGATGGAAATGGTGGTTTGAAGTCTGTAATATTTGCAGTGAAAAATGGAGCTACGGAAAAAACAGATGACGTAGTCTTTTCGAATACATACGAAGCGGTAACAACATCTGCAGTGACAACGAAAGTAGTTTTAGAGGAACCAACAATTCCAAAAGAAACAGAGGTGGTGGAACTACCGGAAGAAACAGCAACAGTGATTACAAACCCACCGGAAAATGCACCTAAAACAGGTGAGAGAATTATTTCTGCAATTGTTGTTGGCATAATAGGTATTTCAATGTTGGTATTGAGTATTGTTATGAACAAAAAAAGAAAAGCAGATAAATAATAAAAAATATGGAAGAAAGGATGGCATTGATATGTATCCTTTCTTTTTTTGACCGACAAGGAATAAAATTTAATGCTTCCGTTTTCCATCATACCAATCAAGAGTGTGTTCAGATATGGCTTCTGTGAAGGAGTTAGCGACAGGCATTTTTCCACCATATTTAGAATACCAATCATCAGGATATAACACATCATTTTTCAGATAAGCTTTTGAGGTGTTCACATCTTCTGATTCCCCTTTTCGAAGTTTTCTGGCAACAACAACAGAACGGCAGTTGTCAATTTCATAGGTACAGGTTGAGAGCATAAGTAATGAGTCTTTTTCATTTACGGTCACAGGACACTGATAGAGAGAACGCATTTCTACTTGATGAAGAAAGTCTAGAAATTCCTCATTATCATTAAATTCACCTTGCATATAATCAAAACCGTCGTTATGGGAATAAGTTCCTGAGACTCTCATAAACGAAATGATTTTCCATTTGGATTCATCATAGATGGAGTCAAATATGAGGATAGGATGCTTTTTGTAAAATTCTATATCTTTATATTTTGGAAGTTGAAAAAACATCATTCGAGTAGATTCCATATTGTGGCCATGGATTACAATGTTTTTTGTAGGAGTCTCTACATTACAATTGGCATCAATATATAGGCAGCCATTTTTATCCGTGTCTCCTTTTAAATTATGGTGCAGATAAAAATCGGAGTTTTTTTCTCCCTGAACGACAGGATAATCAATATTGGTTCCCGGAATTCTGAGCCAGCCCTTTGTATCTTTGTTTGCCTTTAAAAGCTGGGAAAATTTCAATAGCAGACCGTCGGAATTTTTATTTCCGGAATCAAATTCCGAAGAATTATAGTAAGCAGCATTTATCTTTTTGCTTTGTTGCTTTAAGTAGTATGGCTGTATTCCAAGATAAAAAATAAGATATGCAGCACAGCCAAGAAAAACCAGAAAGGTTATGCCGGATAGCATGGTATATATTCGGTTCTTTTTCTTTTTGGGAGTATTCATTGCAATTTCTCCTAATACTAATAATAAATTATGACTGTAATGGCGTATGGTTTTCGCCACATGTATTATACTAGCCTGACTGCTCTCACGGGCAAGCCCGTGGGGTTCTGATTGCCAAGTGTAGCTTGTAATCGTACACCATTTTCAGGCTTTGGAGTTACAAGTGTAAACCTGTTTGAATCAGAGCTTTCATTACCAAGCAGTCCTACGACCACATTAGCGGTAAATTTCTGTCTTACGACAAGGAAGTACAATCAATCTCCCTAACATTTAGTTGTTAAGCTACTTTAATTCCACTGTTTAGTATTTTGATATGATTAGCCTTAATCCATGCGATTAGGGCTTTTTCTTTGTCATAGCACCTGCCGAAATCTGTAATACATTTATCTTTGTCTATATCCTGCGTTCTGTAGTCGTAACAATAGAGCAAAAATGATGAATACCAATCTCTTTGTACCAATGTTCCGTCTCGAAGTCTGTAGAGCCTATCAGACAGCTTTTTCTTAATGTAGTCATCTGCCGTGTGGTCGTACTGGCTTGCCCTATAATTATTCGAAACTTCTATATATGCGCCGCCTGTGACTTTGAATTTCTTTTCAACAGTAGTTTGAAATCCAGACGGGCAACGATTCTTTATAGATTTGCCAAAGCGCTTTTTCTTATTAAATTTGCCTTTGCTATTAACAGTAGTCTTCTTAGCCCGTTTCATCAGCTTGCTTGCATTTTTAGGTTCTGTGACGAATGTATCTCCAAGACTTCGCAGATAGTTAGCATCTTCGTTTATTGCAAGCTGTCTATTTACTGCATTTATACGGCATAATTCAGCGTGTTTGGCTTTCAGCTTCTTGTAGTGATTAGAATATTTCCAAGTCTTTTTACCTTTCTTGATCGTGCCGTCAGGATTGTAATTCTGTGGATTGGTTGCCCGTCTACTCCTGTCCATAGCACGATAATATAAGCGTTCCTTGCGTTCAGAAGTCTGTATGCTGTTGCCACGCTCTGAAAGGTTCTTCAGTCCGACTTCAGTATCAGAAGTATAGGCAACTGTCTGCGTTCCTATATCAGCACCTATCATGCCTTTACCGTATTTATGTCTTGGATTGCCGAATCTATCATATTTAGGCTTAGCTTTGCCTTCTATTGTCAGATGCAGATATACTCTGTACTTACCTCTTATCAATCTTGGAACAAGAGTAGCATAGCAAGGTCTGTAAGTATCTATACAACAGGCTTCTTCTATAAGCGTATTGACAGCATCAGCATCCATCTTGTCAGGATTCTCAAGATAAGACAAAACGGCGTTAACTTCATCAGACTGAAACCTGTCGTTGACATGAATCCCGAATTGCATCTTTCTAAGTTTGAATCGAAGTTTACCATCCTCAACAAACATCGGAATACCACGATTTATCTGTTTTGCTCTGATACATGGTAATTCTCCGTATTTTGAGAAATGTGTAATCTTACCGTTATCATAAAGACATTTTTCCATACCTCGCCATATGTCTTCGGCTTTTGTGAGAGCAAACACCGCATCTATACTGTATTTCTTGCCTATAGGAATCATAGATGTCCTGCAAAAATCCCATGTAACATTATAAGATTTCTGCATATCATTGAGCTGATTAGCGAGAGCTTTAAGTTTGTCCTTATCCTCAGTATTGCCGTACAGTTTTAGTAGTTTACGATATTTCTTGGTACGCATGAGCTGGTCGTAATTCTTTCTCATAAGACTAACAAGCTCGTTGCCAGCTTTGCGGATTTTATCAGAAAGAGCCACGACTTTCAGAACATCAGGATAAGGCATATCAGTTTCTACAACTAGGATATGCCTGTCAGAAAGTTTATGATATTGTTTCAGAAGTTTCTTGTATTCTTTGTCACTCATGATCTTTCTGTTCCTCGATGTATTTCTTTACCGTAGCTTCACTTATATGACCTACGGTAGATACAAAATATCCTCTTGACCATAATACTCCACACCGAGAGTAGAACTGTTTTAATTGTGGATATGCCTTGAACATTTCAATTGCACTGATACTTTTCAATGTTCTTACTATATCGCAAGGGGCAACTGTCTGTGGGCAATCTACAAATATATGTATATGGTCTGGCATCACTTCCAACGCTTTGATTATGTATCCGTACTGATTACAGATATTTGCAAGGATATTTTTGAGTGTGTCATCTGCACCATTCTGCAATACCGAAAATCTGAATTTCGGACACCAGATGATATGGTACTGCGTCAGATATTTACAATGCGAAGCACTATGATATTGTTCCTCGCTCATCGTCTGTTTCTCCTAACTGATATTTTTCCTGAATCCCCCTGCGCATCAGGTCAAGGAAGGTAATAGTAGTTCCTTCTTCGACAGAATAGATACGGGCAAGGTTTTCAAGCTGTTCTTTCCACTCGGAAGGAATGGAAATGTTAATCTGTACATTATTACTTTTTGGTCGTGCCATGATTACCCCCTCCAAATACTGTGCTTCTAACGCATCTCTAAAATACTCACTTTCATTTTGAACTTTGCACTATTATACATAGATAATATGTTTACTCTATGTTAATGTCAAGTAGTAGAAATATAGTTTTGCACAGAAAAAGCAGCTTTCATCCCACACGCAAGCGTGTGGGTTTTACGCCGCAATTTATAACGGTAAGATTGTTGATGAATATACAAAATGCATTTTAACTAAGGGTGAAAAAGAAAAGGGGAAACAACACGGTGAAAAAATCACTTGTGTTAATACCAAATTTGGAAAAATAGGCGTCCTGATTTGTTATGAGATTCATTTTCCAGAAGTAGCAAGGATAATGTCTTTAGAAGATCCGATTATGCTTATAAATATTATTGGAACAGGAATGTATCATGATTTACAACTTGAACAGTGGACAACATTAGCAAAAGCTAGAGCCATTGAAAATGAAGTGTATATTTTGGGATGTTCACATTATGAAGAAGAAATACCTTTAGCATATGTTTATAACTCTGTGGGACGATGTGAATTGATGAAAACAAACGAGTGTGGTGGATTTGTTGTTGAAGTTGATTTGGACAAAAGTAATGCAAAGGTAATCAATTATTTAGAAGATAGAGTACCAAGGTTATTTAATGTTTTATCTGAATGATAAATAGATAATGAATATGATGTAGGTATAGAACTGTAAACTTCTTGCTTGTCGGACTGACTAAGATAGAGAAAATAGGAATGGAGGAAGAGAATATGACAGGTAGCCACAGTGCCCAGAAGATAAAGAAAGTGCAATTGTGGAGGCGTTGAAGCATTTTAAGATGATTCAGCAGAAATAAAAGGAGTTTGATAAATCGGAAGTTTACAGCTCTTTCAATAGCATTTCTAGTGTGTCAAAAGATTTTGACAAAGCTCAAAAGCCGATTGTCAAAGCCTTTTGATAGCGCCAATATCTGTATTTGATTAAGATACAAATGCAAGGAGGTAAATTGAATGGAACTCGGAAATCAAATTAAAAAATATCGTTCGGAACTCCAATTATCACAAGACCAATTAGCCGAGCACATATATGTTTCTCGACAAACGATTTCAAATTGGGAGAATGAGAAAAGTTATCCGGATGTAAATAGCTTGGTTCTTTTGAGTGAAGTATTCAAGACCTCCATTGATAATTTAATCAAAGGAGATATTGAAAATATGAAAGAAAAAATCAATGAACAAGAAATTAAGAAGTTTAACTATTATGGTAACATTTTCACTGTGCATCTGGTAATTACCCTTTTATCGGCAGTCCCGTTATTCTTTTGGTTGGAACGGCTTGCATTTATTCCATTTGGAATTCTTTTTGTAATTACGATGTACTGGGCTTTGAAAGTGGAAAAAGTGAAAAAGGACAACGATATTCAGACTTACAAAGAGATTGTAGCCTTTTCTGAAGGAAAAAGATTGGACGAAATACAGAAGCAGCGAGAAATCGGAAAACGACCATATCAAAATGTACTGAAAATGATTGTAGCTGCAATTGTTGCAATCGTAGTATGTTTTTTGATTGGACTATTGTTTCATTTGCTTGGAAATTAGACACTTGTTTTTGGAATAATAGGCATAGGAAGGGACTGTGAAATTTCAGGCTTTTGGCGAGTCTGAAAGCATGCATTTACACTGACGACGGCATTTCGTTACCAAGACGGAAAGGTGCAGGTCAACCACAATCACTTCCTTGGTTATACAAAGGACGAGGAAGGAAAACCGGTAAAGAAACAGTTGGAGGTTGACTTTATTTGTAATAAAGGCTCTAAAAAGTATTATATTCAGTCCGCATATATGTTACGAACGGAAGAAAAAATGGCACAAGAGATTCGCCCATTTTTGAAAATCAATGATTCATTTAAGAAAATTGTAATCACTTTGGATACACCAAAACCATTTTATAATGACGATGGCATTTTGATGATGAACGTGTATGACTTCTTACTAAACATGGATTCATTGGAGTTATAAGAAAGTGCAATTGTGGAGGCGTTGAAGCATTTTAAGATGTTTCAGCAGAAATAAAAAGGGTTTGATAAATCGGAATTTGGCGATTGGATAAATTTAGTTTTCGTTGTAAAAACCTTTATTTTAGGGTGTTGCTACGGAAAGTAGCAGAAAAATAGTGAAATGACAACTAATGTTTCTTGTTTGGTAAAGGTTAATTTACTAATCTGTGAAGGAAGTAAAGCAAACCGAAAACGGAGGTAGAAAAATGACTTTAGAAGAACAAATTAAACATTACAGAAAACAGGCTGGACTTTCACAGGAGAAGATGGCTGAGAAAATCGGTGTATCAAGACAAGCCATTACTAAGTGGGAAAATGGAACAGGAACACCGGATATTGCAAATCTGATGGCAATAGCAGATCTCTTCCAGATATCAGTAGATGAATTACTTTCGAATGAGAAATCAGAGAAAAAGCAGTCTGATTACATCTATGAAAGTCGTACTGAATACGATATTGACGGTAAGAAGAATTTTGATATCAAGCTTGGTGGAGCATATGCTGTAGATTTAAAGGCATATCATGGAGAAAAAATTGAAGTCACAATGTTTTCAAATGTCTATAAGAATCTTCCGGCAGATTATAAAGTAAAGATTGATGATATAAAAAACCGAATCAATATTGAGCTTAACAGATTTAATGAAGCCAGTGAAGCAGATGCAAAGGAGAGTTTGGTCATTACTATTTTTATTCCAGTAAAATATATTGGAAAAATCGAATTATCAGTTAATGCAGGGACACTGAATATTACTGATATAGAAAATGAACATATTGAGGTAAATGGCAGAATTAGCGAAGTTACCCTTCAGGGAAATAAAAGTGAAATTGAGATAGATTCAAATCTTGATATGCAGATCAGTGTTTTATCACATGAGGGTGCCCTTGAGATTAATCAGTTGTCAGCAACATCAAGACTTACAATTCCTGCAGATTATAGATTTAGAAGCACAAAAAAGGGAATAGCAACTCATATTTATTATGAGAGACAGGGCAAAAAGGTTGATGACTTTTCAGATGCCGAAGCAGACAATTACATTGAGCTCAATGGTATAAAGAGTGAGCTTGTGATTGTAGAGGCTGAGGTGTAGTCATGGAAAAGTATATATATCGACCGGTCAGATTCTATTTGATTACATTTGCCTGCACTTGGTTCTGGTGGCTATTTGCAATTTTACTTAATGAAGGGACGGGGCTTTATCTTGGAATGTTTCTTGGCTTGGTTTCACCTGCCGTGGTTGCCGTAATAACTGTATTTACGTCTAAGAATAAAGCACTCATTAATGACTTTAAGAAGAAGCTGATTGGGTTTTATAGAATAAAACCTAAATATATATTAATTGCAGTGCTGATATTTGCTGTGATAGTGACGGCTTCAATCGGTACATCAGTATTATTTGGCGGCAGTATAAATCAGTTTTCATTTACAGAAGACTTTTCATTTTCTATAGGTGGTACGTCTGCATTTCTTACAATTTTGTTGGCATCCTGCATAGAGGAGTTAGGTTGGAGAGGTTATGGAGAGGATGCTGTTGGTGCATACAACAGCTGGTTTAAGGAGTCTATCATCTTTGGATGTATCTGGTCTTTGTGGCATGTGCCATTATTCTGGATACCTGGAACGTACCAGTATGGACTTAAAGAGATGGGAATCATTTATGTGATTAACTTTCTTTTTAGCGTGATACCACTTGATTTCCTTCAGACATGGGTATATGTAAAGAATAACAGAAGTATGCTTGCAACAATTATTTTTCATTTGTTTATAAATATTATGCAGGAAAAGATAAACATGACTCCTGAAACAAAATGTATACAAACTATTTTTGTTGTTATTGCGGCAATTATAATTGTTGTTATAAATAAAGAAATGTTTTTTGAAACAAAGCATGTGGGTAATTTACTTGAAGAGAAAATTATGAATCGAGAGATAAATTGAACTTTATCAATGTAAAGAAATCGACAATTTCAAGTTTGTTAAATTGGAAAATTAGAATTTATATATAAAGGAGAATATTGATGAAACTGTTTTTATGTTCGCACTTTTCAAGTGTAGGAAGTCTGATAAAGGAAGAAATTGAAA
>OLPN01000373.1_pt1 | contig 47333 bp, 16 predicted proteins | sample 1672601 | NCBI WGS metagenome assembly OLPN01 (sample SAMEA3136704, study PRJEB25190) | human gut metagenome | reverse complement strand
CTGTATTCCGTATTCTTCTATATTGCTCTTAATTAGCCTTTTCTATATAATATTATTATAGAAATAATATTTAAGGAGGCTTGACCATGAACGTCAAAAAACTTGTATGCAGTATCATTAGTCTTTCCCTTCTCGTCAACTGCGGAATAGCAGCTTTACCGGTAAGTGCATCCGCCGTTGATACTGATACGGAGATTTATATATCTCCCGACGGTAACGACTCAAATTCCGGCAGTTCCGAATCACCTTTTAAAACTCTTGAACGAGCTAAGGCCGAAGTTAGAGTGCATAACAGCAATATGTCCGGCAATATTATCGTCAATATTGCATCCGGTGTTTATTATATGGATAACACTCTTGAATTCACCCAAGCAGATTCCGGAACTAACGGTTTTAGTGTAATTTATCGTGGCATTACCGACGAGAACGGAAACAGTCCAATAGTCAGCGGAGGTGTTGATATTTCCGACAATTGGGAACTTTATGATGAATCGCTTAATATTTATAAGCATGAAAATATTGATTGGTCTTTCAGACAATTGTATACTAACAATGACCGCGCCATACGCGCAAGAGTTCCTAATCTGGAAAACAAGGAAACCGGAGGTCCTTACTTCCGTGCTTCAGGAGGGGATGGCTCATATCCGTTGTTTATAGGCACAAACAACGAATATGCTCAAAAGGCTGGAAATGATGCTGAAATAATATGGAATTCAAGTTGGAGTCAATTCCGTGCAAGAATAGAATCATACAATTCTTCTACCGGACGTGTTACTTTCAAAGCACCTGACAACAGTTTTGCATGGAATCACCACACACAGGGAGATACACCTTTTTATCTCGAAAACTCTCTCGCCTATCTGGACTCAGAGGGAGAATGGTATCTTGATAAAGACACTTCCACACTTTATTATAAGCCGCGCGAAGGCGAGATTATGAATAAAACCGAAATTATAGCTCCAAAACTTGAAACAATTATTGATATAAATGGCACCGATGAAAATAAGACAGAAAACATTACATTTGATGGCATACAATTTCTTCATTCCAATTGGCTCGCCCCGGACAGTTACGGATACTGTAGCGTGCAAGGTGGGTTCCGTTATCAAAGTGAAGGCGGCAAAGACAACAGTGCCATACGCGGAAGCGCACGCTATGACGCACCAAAATCAATGGTACAGCTTAGACACACAAAGAATATCAGCCTTATAAACAGTGAATTTTCTTTTTCCGGCAGTTGGGGAATTATGGGATATGAAGATACCGAGAATACATTTATAGATCATAATGTTTTCACTAAAAATGCCGGTGGAGGTGTTACTATGGGCATGGCAGGCAGAGAATGGGACGATCAAACCGAGAATGAGCAGCCGCGTACATATACCGATATGGATGGGCAAAGCCGCTATGACACCATTACCAATAATTATATCGACCATGTTGCATGCGAATATCAAGATATGGTTGGTATAGGCGCAATGCTTCCTCAGCACATGACTATCGCCAACAACGAAATCGGTTATCTCCCATATACTGGCATAAACATAGGTTGGAATTGGCTTGACACCGATCATGGAATGACCGCAAACAAGGTATATCAGAATTACATACATAATACTTGTATGCTTTTACAGGATGGCGGCGGCATTTATTCACTCAGTCGTATGAACGGCGACTCAAATTTCTATTATAATTACATTACAGATATAGAAATGAGCGAATGGGCTCCTCATAACAATCTGATGGGTATATATTTTGATAACGGCAGTTGCTATAAAAAAGCTCAATCAAATGTATTTGACAATACAGTATACTCATTTCAGGCATCTAACCCACCAAACCATGACAATATTTTTGATGGTAATTTTTATAACTGCCCCGGCGGTATCAGTAGCATAGGATCTTCTGCAAGCATTGATAATCGTCCGTTCACCTCAGACTCTGTTCCTGAAGCGGCACAAAGAATAATTGATCATGCCGGCATTGACAAAGAACCACTTGAAAATCCATCTTCAAGAGTCAACCTCGCATTTGGTAAACCCGTTTTTTCTTCTGAAAATGATGACATAAGTCCGGCTTCAAATGCCACAGACGGCAATCCATCAACATTATGGGAGCAAAACATTGTAAACAGACCTGATTCGTCAAAGGCTATCACGTCTCTCACGATCGATTTGGAAAACGAATATTCTATTGATGAAATTATGATTTCTTTCCAATACGGAAACCGCTCACGCTATAAAATAGAATATTCCTCAGACGGCAATTCATGGGATACATATGTTGATAAGCTATATGAATCACCTTCTTCCTCATCATCCGTATATGAAACAAAATCAAACGTCAGAGGAAGATATGTAAAACTTACCATGAACACCGAAGGCTGGGGTGCCGGTGTATATGAAATATACATATACAGCAACAGTGACAATGTACCTGCTTCTGCGAATATTACTCCTGACTCGGTTTCATATGATAAAAATCCGGTATGGAAACAGGCAATACAACTTACTTCATTAGAAAACGGAAGTTCGCTGACTTCACTCAGAAACGGCGACTATACACTTATTGCAGATAAGGATTACGAAAAGCATTGGAACAGTATAACATTAAACACATCATATCTTGACACGCTTACCGAAGGTATAAATATAATTCAAGCTGATTTTGACCACAGTCAACCAAAAAACATTACTATTAACGTTTCAGAAAACGACGAAATTACAAATATCGCTCTCGGCAAACCTGTTTATGCGTCTTCATATAATACTGATGAAAACCGATACGCTTCCTATCTTGTAGATGGTGATTCTTCAACACGTTGGGCACAGCAACAAGGAACAGCCGGTCAAACGTCAACAATTGACTTAGATTTAGAGGGCATTTATAATATAACAAAAACTTCTATTGATTTTGAACTTGACAGTGCCGGATACAATTATAAAATAGAGTATTCTATTGACGGCAACAACTATCAGACATTTGTCGACAAGCTGTCACAATCAACAGAAACCAGAAAAGTAATTGACAGCGGAAATATAAATGCTCGTTATTTGAAATTTACCGTAAATAATAACGAGTGGGGAGCCAGCATTTGGGAAATACAAGTCAAAGGCGCACCTGTAAACAACTGGTCAATTCTATCAGCTATATTCAAAAGCGGAACAAACGTTGCCGGTGGAGAAGGCAATCTAACTGTAAAAATCACAGAGCATAATAATGTTGAAGATGCCAACGTATACTGCGCAATTTACAACTCAGATGGTGTTCTTCAATCGACAGCGCTAAGTTCCGCTCCTGAATTCAGTGACAGCGAAACCGACAGAGTTGTATGCAAAGTAAAAATGCCTGAGGAAAAAGGAACTTATCTGCTCAAGGTTTTCTCATGGACATCCACTCAAACACCTGTAAGCAATGTATATTCAAAAAGTATTACAGTAAAATAGAGAAATATTGACACATCTTTTCAATTAGCACACATCAAGTAAATACCCCTTGTATATGATATGTACCCGCTTTACCTGTCTAAACAGGCTGGCGGGTACATATTATTATCCAAAAATGTTCAGCATATAAAAACATCGCATTTTGTATTATGCGGTGTTTTTTATATGCAATATTTTTATTTCTTTTCTTCTATTTCCCACGCTCTGCTCTCAAAATCCTTCTCATATTCCGGCAGATACAATCCGAAATTCATAAGGGTACGTCCTGTATATTCTTTGTTATCCACTATATATGTTTTTCCTTCGTCAAGTCCTTTTAATTTAAGTCGTCTGATTTCTGAATTCGGTTTTGCAAGTTTATTATAATAGAATACAACCGCCTTAGTCTTATCCTCAGACACATACATCCATGATGCGCTTCTGTTTTCAAATGGGTTAATAAGTCGATATAAATCTCCGAAACAAACTATACTGCGTATACGTTTATACTGTTTAATCTGCTCCGAAATATCATAACATTCATCATCTGTAAGTTTTGACAAATCAAATTCATAACCCATAACAGCACTCATAGCCACTTCCGAACGCAGTTTCATAGGTGTTGTACGTCCTACTTGATGATTCGGTACGTCCGATACATGTGCGCATATTGTACTTGACGGATAAACCATTCCGGCTCCGTACTGTATATACATTCTTTCCACTGCATCTGTATTATCGCTTCCCCAATTCTGCGGCATATAATACAATATTCCGGGATCGTTTCTTCCTGCACCGCCGCTGCAGCCCTCAAACAGAATATTCGGGAATGTTGAAACAAGATTTTCCATGAGTTTGTATACGCCAAGTATATATCTGTGCATAACTTCGCCTTGTCTGTTCGGTGGAAGTGCCGCCGAATTAGCATCACTTATGTTCCTGTTCATATCCCATTTTATATATTTAATATCTGCACTGCCAAGAACGGCTGTAAATACATCGGTAAGATATGCCACAACATCATCTCTGCCCATATCAAGCACATATTGATTTCTGCCTTCATGCATTTCTCTACCCTGTATTCTCAATGCCCAATCGGGATGTTTTCTGAACAAATCACTGTCTTCCGATATCATTTCAGGCTCAACCCAAAGTCCGAAACTCATCCCCAATTTGTCAACCTTTTCAGACAAACCTTTAAGAGAACCGGGAAGTTTGTCTGTGTTGACAAACCAATCTCCCAATGACGATTTATCATTATTACGTTTTCCGAACCAACCGTCGTCAAGAACGAAAAGTTCGATTCCAAGTTCCGATGCTTTTTTACATATGTTAATAAGTTTATCTTCGTTAAAATCAAAATATGTTGCTTCCCAATTGTTTATAAGTATAGGTCGTACCTTATCACGCCAAATGCCTCTGCATAAATTTCTGCGATACAGTCTATGAAATGTACGCGACATTTCGCCCAATCCGTTCTTTGAATATACCATTACCAACTCCGGCGTAATAAATTGTTCTCCCTTATTAAGTTTCCATTTGAAATTATGCGGATTTACTCCTGCCTGAAAACGCATTGTTCCGTAAGTTTCCGCTTCCAAAAGCATTTTGAAGTTTCCGCTGTAAACAAGAGAAAATCCGTATACTTCACCGAAATCCTCTACCGCATCTTTTCTCATAATAGCCATAAAAGGATTTTCATTCGGGCTGCTCGCCCCACGTCTGCTTTCAATGCCTTGAAAACCTTTTTTTACCTCTGCCATTTCTATGTGTTTTTCACGAATCCACGCACCGTGCAAATGCATATATTTAAAATCACTGTCCGAAAAATCTATACTTGCACTTGCAGCATTTGTTAGGTACACTGCCGTTTTGCCGCTTAATACTCTACTGTGACGGCAGATTATCGGCATAGTTTCGCTTATGGAGTAATACAGTTCAACACTGACTCCGCTTATATCATCTCCAACCGTTATTATCAGCGTTGTAAATTCTCCACTGCTATTTTCATATATATGCGGCAAACCCTCAATATCCGGTTTTCCTTGAATAATCTTATGCGACTTATATCGCATATTGCACATATCATATCTTCCGTCTTCATATTCAAATTCCAGTGCCGGAGAACGCATGTCCTGTGCTCCGAACATTGGATATTCCTGCGGCAATACATCAAGAGAATATTTATAATCCTTGCCCTCATAAGCTGAAAATGACGCTCTGTCACGCTTAAGAATATATATATTATTACTGTCTATTCGTTTTCCATAATATATATGAAGCAAGTCTTTGTACTTTGATAATTCAATACAATAGCTTATGCTATCGTTATAAATATGAAATATATTATTATTAAATTCAATTGGCATAATAATCACCGTAACCTTTCTACTTAAAAACTGTTTGAAAAAATTAACGCCTTATCTATGGCAGATAAGGCGTTAAGTAACATTTATCTTCTTATTTCATTCCCCATAGTTTTAGCTTTTTCTGATAATTTTCAGTTATAATCTTCTCAACATTAGCCTCATCAAGGCTCTCCGCCTCAGACATAAAGCTATCCCATACGGTATTAAATTCTTCTTCACTTGAAGCATTTATAAGTTTTGTGCTGTATTCAAGTGACAAATCACTAAGCTTTTTATAATTTAGTGCCTCAACAGTTCCGCCGACCGGAGTCAAATCCTCGTAAGGTGAGCAATCCCAAACAGTATCACCCATCGTCTTTTTTGCAAAAGCAGTCGTTTCATCAGAATTATAAGCATTGTATAGATAATACGGCAAACCGTCCTTAGCATCGCCATTCTTAACACAAATTGTCCAATATCTCACACCTGTCTTTTTGGAATATGCCGATATGTCTGTATTCATTTCATCAAGTGTAGCCTCATCAATTGTTCTTACTCCATCCTTAACAGTATAATTAACTCCATCAATACCGCTCATTATCAGTTTCTGACCTTCATCACTTGCAATAAAATCAAGAAATTCAATTGTTCTTTCAGGATAAGGATTTGTTGAAGTAATACCTACAATATCCCAACCCATAGGATTTCTTGAACTATACGTTGTCTTTGACGGATCTACTCCATCTGCAACAACCTTATAAGGCAAATATACTGCATCTTCATTGCTTTCGCTCAAAATTGTGCTTGCCTCACCGGTATTCCAATATGCCTCAGGCGTAGCAAATACCACACCTGATGTAAGCTTTTGCTTCCAAAGTTGTTCCTTGTTGGTCGCCCATTCCACATCTAGTAGTCCTTCGCGTTTTATTTGGTTTATGTACTTCATCATAGGTTTGTAATTTTCATCTTTAAAATCAAGCTGCAATGCTCCGTCTTTTTCTGCATATGTTTTCATACCAAACATGCCCTTAAAGCTTCCAATAGCACTTCCCCAATTTTCCGACCACATTGTAAGCGGAATACTCGTTTTTCCGTCAATATCAGGATGCTTTTTCTTAAATGCCTTAAGATATTCAATAAATTCAGACTGTGTTATAGGTCTGTCCCCGTTTACAACCTCCTCGGGAGCAACTTCACTCAAATAATCCTTTCTGATCATAAATGCCAAAACAGGTTCTTCGTCTATGCCGTACCAGTTTGGAAGTCCATAAATATGACCGTCTTCACTCTTGGAGCGATTAAGATATTCCCCGTACTGCTCCTTTATATTAGGTGCATATTCCTCAATAAGATCTTCAAGCGGAATTAGTGCTTTTGCGGATATGAACTTATCAATCATACCGGAACTTCTATCAATTAATATCAAATCCGGATAGTCATTTGATGCAAGCATAAGATTTAATTTTTCTTTTGCATCTCCCGACGCCTGATTATAATCAAGCGTCACACCGGTTTTTTTGATAATTTCACTCGAAACATCATCGTTTCCGAATGATGTAGTTACATTTTTATCGTAAGCCGTAAGAGTAATATTTCCCTCCTCAACCTTTTTATTATTACTCCCGCATCCTGCAAGAGAGGAAACTGCCAAAATTACAGCAGATGCTATTGCAATTATTTTCTTTGTTTTCATTTTTTTCATTCCTTTCTTTTTTATAATTATCCTTTTACTGCTCCCATCATAATTCCGGAAACAAAATATTTTTGTACAAACGGATATACCATAATTATCGGTATTGTAGATACTATTGTAGCCGTCATTCTTATACTGTCTGAAGATGTTGCCTGACGTCTTGCAGCATTGGCAGCCGCTCCCGCTGTATCGGTCAGACTTGCTGTCTGATATTGATTAAGTATGTTCATCATTACTGCCTGTAGCGTTTTCAAGTTTTGCTTACTTGTGTATAAATATGAATCAAAGAATGAATTCCAGTGATTTATCGCTACAAACAATGCGATTGTCGCTATTATCGGCACCGACACCGGCATAATAATCCTGAAAAATATTACTATATCATTTGCCCCGTCAATAGTTGCCGATTCTTCCAACTCTTTTGGGAGCTGTGACATATAGCTGTTAATAAGTATCATGTAATATACACTTATAATTGAAGGAACTATATATACCGCAAAATTATCTATAAGTCCCAAGCTTTTATATACCATATATGTCGGAATTATTCCGCCTCCAAAATACATTGTAAAGACAAATATTTTTCTCCAAAACTTATATGCCACAAGTTCTTTTTTTGTAAGCACATATGCAAGCATTGAAGTAAACAATACCGAAAGAGGTGTTCCTATTATTACTCTTAACACGCTTACAGCCATAGAGTTTAAAAACTCCTTATCTTTCATAATAACACCGTATGCACTGAAATTCAATACTCGAGGCAATAGCGACAGTCCGCCTTTCATTGTATCCATAGGATCGTTTATAGATGCTATAAATACATACCAAAACGGATAAAATGTTATAATGAATAAGATTGTTAAAAATATTACGCATATGGTATCCATTGCAATATCACTTTTAGTCCTTTTAATTCCATATTTCTTCATTTCAGCACCTCCTTTACATTATGTGTGCACTGTCAAATTTACGCGATATATTATTTACAATAACCAACAGCACAAATGATATTACCGATTTAAACAATCCCACAGCCGCACCGTATGAATACATAGACTGCTGAATACCAAACTTATAAGAATACAAATCTATAACAAGTGCATAATCCATAATTTGATTATTCTGCATAAGTAGTTGCTGTTCAAAGCCCGCGTTCAGTATGCCTCCTACGGCAAGTATAAGCATAATAACTATCGTGTCTTTCAAACACGGAAGCGTTATATACCATATTTTTTGAAGTCTGCCTGCACCATCAACCTCTGCCGCTTCATATATTGCAGCGTCTATTCCCGATATTGCAGACAGATATATTATTGAGTTATAACCCATACCTTTCCATGTATTAGCAATCGCTATAATCCACCAGAAATACTTTCCGTTTTGGAAATATTGTATAGGCTCATCTATAAGATGTAATTTTAAACAAATTGCATTTATAACACCGTCTTGTGACAAAAGCGTTATAAATATATTTGCAACAACAACCCACGAAATAAAGTACGGCAAATATGATACTGTCTGTACCACTCGTTTAAATCTTCTCATTCTTATTTCATTAAGAGCAAGTGCTATTATTATCGGTGCCGGAATTGAGAATATAATTGTCAAAAGACTTGTTGCAAGTGTATTTCTCATTACCTTGTAAAAGTCACCGCTATCAAATATAAAATATTTTATCCATTGCAGTCCTACAAATTCACTTCCGAAAAATGACTGAAAAAACGGCGTTCCGTCCGGAACATAATTTGTAAATGCCATATACAATCCGAACATAGGAAGATAGCACATCAGAATTACCCATATTATCGCAGGAATAAGCATTATGTATAAATAACGCTGCCGATACAATCTCGTCTTAAGATTCATTTTTTTTGCAGTCGGCATAGCATTCAAATTTTTTTGCGTTGCTGATTTCACCGGTTATTCCCCCTTTTTATTTTATATATACTTGATTCCTCAGGATGAAGTTCAATACTCATTATGTCTTTGACCTGCATGTTTTTTCCGCTCCACATATCGGTCACAGAATATTCAGTATCTTTTTCCAAACCTATGCGTTCCAAATCTATATTGTATTTTTTGTTCATTGTGCGCTCATAGTTGAATACCGCCAGATAAAAGCCATCTTCATCATCCAGCGTGAACAGATCGTTTGTCCACTGTCCTGTATTACCTTCAACAGGTCTAAATGCTTTTCCTTTTCTCGCAAGAGCATTAATATCCTCATTTGATGTCAGTTCTTTTGTAAGCTCCCGCATTCCCTTATTTTTATATGAGTCGCTTAAAAGCATCATAGTTCCGCATATAACTGCTGAATTATATCTTGTCCTCGCTTCTGTTGCCGAAGCAGCAAAACTAATATGATCCGGATCGGTAAACTGATACAAAGTATTGTCCTCCCACCAACCATAATTTAGAGAATTTAGCATATATGACGTTTCGCCTATATCATCTGCAGTATCACACGATATTCTTCTTGCATGTGCATACTGATATGGAAACAGTGGTGCTATCGAATAGCTTAGAAAAAACTTATCTGTATCAACATAGTCAGTAAACATTTTTAGCGCCTGATTATATGCCTGCATACCTGTTTTTACAGCAGGGTCACGATGATTTCCCTCCAAAGCGGCATAGTTGAGAAAATCTATTTTCAAAAACTCAAAGCCACAGTCTATAAACTTATTCATTATATAATCAAGTCTTGCTTTCATAGCATCGCTTGTCGGATCCATAGGCAGTGAGCTGGAATCCTTCTGAATTGCCGCAACTCCACCGTTCGGTTCCTCAAGCACGGCATCTCGGTATGTATAATCATACCCTGGCACTCCCATATTCCACCAAGCTTCAGTAGACCAGAATACAAAGTGAGACCAATATATACCTGCTCTCTGACCATTAGCATGACAATGCTCAACAAATTGCTTAAGTTGATCATCTGAAAAAGAATCCCAATATGAGTCAAGGTTAATATATGCCACATCATTATCGCCCTTAAAATCATTATCTCCAAGTTCTTTTATAAAGTTGGATACATCAATGGACTCCTTATAATTTACTTTTGATCCCTGACCATACCAACTGTTATAACCGAATGGTACGCCATCTTTCCATTCCAGCATTGGGATATTTCTTGTATTTGCATCTCCATAAGCCTCCATGCCATCGCGCCAATCGTCGAAATATCCAAGAAAAAATCTCGGTGATGTCAGTATGTTTCCGTCTATACTTCCATGCGGGACATAATCATAAGTATCCTTTGCGGACCATATTCCTCCAAATCCGCCAAAGAAGTTTATACTGTTTTCGCGTGAATACTCGCTTGTTCCCGTCTTAAATGTGTCATGATCAATTGATCCTGTAACTATCGACGCTCTTGAAGTGTTATCATATAACGAGGTAGCCCAATAGCTGATATGTCTACCGTTAATCTCATCTCCACGGTATCTTACCCATCCGTCATTATCATACGGAACAAAAAGTGTTCTTCCATCGTCAATCTCTCCAATATTTACAATCCCGCTACCCATAGCAGTAATCGGAGCAAGAAAATTAGAAGAAATACTTTTATCAGATTCAATTTCCATATTGGTAATAATGTATTCAAGTCCGTTATACAACCAATATCTCTGACGCATTATCGGAAGTCCGGGTTCATATGAAGTTACCGTATAAAGAGTCCCCTTTCCGTATCCGTCTTCAACGTCTTCCTTCGATACCGTTCTATAAGAGTAATCGGAGGATTTAACAGCAGTATTTGTATCGTCGCCTTCAAGCTTAGCCACAGCCTCTATACCCTTTACTCTAAGTGTATCGCCGCAGTAAAAATCACCTGTTCCAGTCTCCATATTATATCTAATAGATACTGTTCCGTTGTCAAAATTTCTCGTTCCCAACGACTTATACCTTGTTTTGCTTTCCGATGATTTTGTCAATTGTATTTTATCAATATCCGGTGCATCGGAATAAGAATTTGTAAATTGGATTTTATGTTTGCCTGCTGACAAATTGATTTTTGTGCTTATTGTTTCAGTATTGTAATCCTCTGCGGTAATCGGACAATATAATCTGTCATGATATTTTCCGTCAATATATATTTCCATTCCGCGATATTCAGGAGATGAATACCATATTGTCATTTCATATGCACCCGAATCTGTATTTACATTAAATTCCGCACTGCCGTCAGGACCTATTCCTGTTATTCCGCTGCTATTTTTCGCAGTATAAAGATTATTTCTTATCTCTGCACTTCCAAAAAGTTTAGCTTCCGTTTCTTCATAACAGTTATCCATAACTTCCTCGGGAGCAAATACTGTAATGCAATCCACCGAGCCCATATTTCCTGCTTCGCCGTATATCTTTACGTCATTTGAACCGGCATTTAGGGGAAGTTCAACATATTTTCGTCCCTCTTTTGAAAACTGCATATCCTTTGCCGAGGTAACCTCAACGCTACTGTCACCGGATTTAATATAAAACGGTATGTTACCTGATGATGTATAATCCACTATAATTCCATATACACCGTCATACGGTGCGTATACGTCAAGCAATATATTTCCAAAATCTGTTTTCGGAGCACCTATATTGGATACAACCGCTCCACCCGAAGCACCGCTACTACTGTTTCTCACAGCGTATCCGCCAAGTCTGCCACCCTCTGCTTCATATACTGTCTGCTCTATTTCCACCTTCAGAAAATCAAGCTTTCCTTTTCCAGACAACTGTACTTCATGCCTGCCTTTATCCAAATAAATATCTGAAATTTGATTTTCTCCGTTGAGAGTCATTTCATATATATTATCTCCGGCATCTATCGTCAGTCCGTCACCTTTTCCGCGAAAGTTTATCTTATAGCTTCCCGATACCGGTGCATTAACAATCATTCCCGCTCCGTCTTCAAGCGAAGTAACCTTAAAGTTTTCGCCATCTGTAATCATTCCATATGAAGCTTCTGTACTGCATTGATATCCGTTCACCGCCGCACTTCCCTGTACTGGAATTACAGAAGCTGATACTAAAATTGTTATAATGCATGCCGTAAAAAATGCTGTTAACTTTTTCAAAGTCTGCACCCCTTTCTCTTTATTTTTCTTAATTCTATAATACTGTATCTCCACCAATTTTTCAACGTGTAAAAATTTTATCTCATATAGAAAATTTTAATATTCAACAAAAAGATTATTGAATATAGGCTTATTTTATGTTAAAATCAATATATAAAATGAAGAAAACAAAATCAACGGAGGAATAGTTGTCTATGTTAAAAACTACATTGAAAAAACTGAGCAACAAAAACACAAACAATTTAGCTATCAAATCGACTTTTCTTTTTATGTCCTTATTTATTTTGATGCTTGTTATTTTTTCAACTGTATTAATGATTGTTTTTTCACACCATTCCGACAATATTATTACACGTTCAAATACATGGGCATTGGAACAGATGGCGACAGCTACAGATAAATATTTGTTTGAAAAGATAGATTATCTGTGCGATACATATTTTAATACAAATTCCGAAAATGCTCGCATAAAGAAATTCTTTTCAAATATGAACGATATGTCATTCGACGAAATGAAAACTATGCAACAGGAGATTTCCGATATTAAGAAACAAAATCCTTTTATCGACAATGTAATTCTCTATAACGGACAGTTCGATTCCATTGTATCTTCATATGACGGAATCGTTTACAGTGTTTCAGATATAAGAAATAATCTTTCTATCCAAAACAGATTTTTTTCTTATTTAGATAGTATAAATTCTGATTTCTATGTGCCTCAGGATGACAATATTATGCTTGAAAATCAGAAAAAATCCATTATATATGTCCACTACGTTTCCAGTAATGAAACATCTTCTTTCGGCAAACGAAATGTAAACTGTGTTATTATGGCTGTTGATATAGAAAATATAATGAATTTTATTAAGGACGTTGATATGACCGGCGTTCAGTGCTTTGCAATTCTTGACAATAGTTCAAAAACTCTAATACATAGTGAAAAGTTTCCTGAAATAAACTCAATAGAGAAGTTAAATCCCACTTCTTATAATAAAATTATAAGCACTCCAAGCGGTTCATCAAGAATGAAATTTCAGAATACAACCGCCAAATACATATGGCTGCAATCAAAAATAAAAGATTGGAAATATGTCTATATTATTTCCACCAAGGAGTGGTATGAACAGATTTTATTTGTTATATTATGTATATCATTTACCGCATTTATTATACTGCTGTTGCTATATTTTCTTATGAAACTACTTTCAAGAAAAATATATAAACCGTTTAATGATGTTGTTGATAAAGCAAAAGTCAGTCTTGCGAATGAATCTCATTCCGATAATGAGATAGAATTTCTTAATAATCTCATTGATGATTTCAGTCAGAAAAGAATTGAATTGGATTCGCTTGATAAAAAGTATGCTGAACTTCATCTTCATCAGACCACGACGAAAATTATAAACGGTTTAACAAACGACACACCCGAAAATATACTTTCCATACTTTCGCATTTTGGAATCGAATTTTCACATAAGATATATTCTCTTATAACGATAGAATTTAATGAAGAAATTCTTAAAACGTTTTCATACGAACAAAGTAATTTCATTCTTTATGACGTTATGGATGTCTTGTATGAAACATTCAACTGTATTGTATCTTTATCATCCTCCAGAACGATAGATATAGTTATTAATGATGATAGAATTGATTATGACATGATAATTAGAACCATTCACCGTCTTATCATCGAAAAATCTCTTATCAATATATATTTCTGCGGAGAAACGGACAATATTTCACAAATCGGCAAACTGCACGAGCAATCTGTCGACCTTATAAAATATTCGTACATCTATGGTTTTGATAACACATTCCGGGCAAGCGAATTAATTGAAGTTGAAATGGATAATTCACTGATTGATTCAAAGCAGATAGAACGTATTGAAAATGCTCTTATGAATAATAACCAAACTCAGTTCTGTGATGAATGTAATCTGATGCTTACAAGCGTAAAACGTGACAACCATTCATTCAGCTATGCGCAATCGGTAGTAGTCAGCATTCTTTCTATATTGTGTCGTACTGCCAAGAAATTCGATATATCAATATCCGAAGATGCCGCTTTCAAAAAAATTGTGGACAATAATTTTTTTGATGGCTCTACTGTATATTTATTTGAACTTTCAGACAGGATTTTCAAAGAACTTTCAGACAAAATGTCTATACAATCGGAGGATAGACGCTATAGTCTAATTACAGATATAAAGGAATATATTCGAGAACATATAACCGAAGATATTTCACTTGCTTCAGTTGCTCAGCAATTTAATATAAGCGCAGGGTACCTCAGCAAGTTTTTCAAAGAAAATACTGATGAATCTTTTTCAAAATATATGATTGAACAAAAATTCACTTATGCTTCAGAGGCTTTGATTAAGTTCCCAAATCGTTCAATAACAGACATAGCCAACGAGTTAGGATACTTTGACAGTGCATATTTTTCAAGACAATTTAAGGCTCACTACGGAGTTACCCCTGTACAGTACAGAAAAATGAATCACTGACCTAAAAAAATCCGACACTATGCTGTCGGATTTCATACTGTAGGCAAAACCATTGTGGTTTTGTCTACTTTAATTTTGTGGAGTTTTATGGTGTATCGGAAAGACATCCGATGCCCACAAAGCGATTTTGCCGTAGAAAACTATTGAAAATCATTTCTGCCGACAGGCTCGGATATTTCTGTTCCCTAATAATCATAATAATAAAAGGATGCCGGTTATTTTAACCGACATCCTTTTCCGTTTTATCATTTCAAATATTCAGCTATCATATAAATTACACTTGCCGCTTCAGCTCTTGTCGCATTATCAGCAGGTCTGAACATATTGTCCGATCCCTGCATGATTCCGGCATTTGTCAATTTCTTTACTCCTTCGACTGCATAATCTGATATAGCCGTACTATCAATAAATTCCGATAAATCTCCGTTACCGTCAAGTTCTTTTGATAATTCTATTGCAGCTGCCGCCATAACAGCCATATCCTGACGTTTTATATTCAAATTCGTACCGAAGCTGCCATCACCCATACCATTCACTATATTGAATTTGAGTGCTGATGCAACATAAGGATAATACCAAGCATCTTTATCAACATCTGTAAAGTTGCATTCCACTTCATTGTCCTTGATTTTCAAAAGTTCTACTATAAGTTTCACAAACTCAGCTCTTGTAATCATACTGCCCGGGCGGAAATTACCGTCATCATCTCCGTCTATTATTCCTCTTTTCTTTAGTTCAAAAATATTTGAAGCATACCATTCACCGCCGTCAATATCATTAAAATATCGCTTTACAGGATTTATGATTTCACCTGTACCGTTATTATCGCTTTCATCATCAGTCCAGCTTGTCACAGGAGCCGCTGCCACATGCTTTATATTTACATTGCTGCCACTGCTTCCTCCCGACGAACTTCCTCCTCCGCCTCCGCCTGAGCCTGATGAACTGCCGCTGCTTCCTTTAATTGTTACGGTATACGTTTTTTTGCTCGTATTTCCGTCCTTATCTGTAGCGGTACATGTAAGCGTAACTGTTTTATATCCGTATAACGGTCTGTTTATAACACCGCTGTTGCTCACTATCGAGTTATCCGAAGATACCCATTTCAAAGTTACTCCGTTTTCCTCATCACTTTCCGGAAGATAAACAGAGCTTCCCGAAGGCTCGCTTGGAATATTGATTTTTTTCCATACTCTGTTGAATAATGTATCTTCACCTTCCTCAATCGAATATTCCACTGTGTTGCCACATACACCGTAATTATCTCTCGGAATTATTTGTAGTTTTATATAGCTGCCTGCATCCTTATCCTTAACAGTATACTCCTTTTCTCTGCTTATTTCTTTATAAGTTCCGTCAAGTGTTCTACTTTGAAGCCATATATAGATACTATCGTCTTCGTCGCCGTCCGCATCGGTATATGTATATTCCGCTTTTAAAACCTGACCGCTTTCCACACTGCCGGTAACCTTCAAATTCGATATAGCAGGTGCACTGTTCTTTGAAACCTCCGCTTCACCAAAAGCCTGTGCGGTCTGACCGTATACATCAGTAAATTTGCCGGTTGCTCGTACTTTTTCGGCATTTTCGGGCACAATATTATTTGTCATTTCAACCCAATCACTGCCGTTATAATATTCCCAAATATATATTTCGTCTGACAAAATAGTTGATTCTTCTGTCTGTGGAACGGCTGTAACACTTCCTCCTGTAACAATCTTCTTGGCTGCGTCATATCCATTCACCGGATTTATACCACTCACGGTCAGAGTGCTGTCAGCCGGAAGATAATATCTTTGTAGAGAAATATTATCTATACAAGTGTTTTCCCACCAAGCAGAATTCTCTTGACCTATTTCAATTGCTCCTATACCCTTTACCTCATTGGGTTTTCCGATACCTGTAACAATAGTATCCGACGGTATAAACCAACCTGTTCCGTCAACTCTTATCGCTTTGCCGTCTATAAGCATACAGTATTTATTTTTTTCGGTATCAAGATATAATTCCATTGTGCGCCATATGTCAAGAGTTACATCCTGTCCTTGTGCAATAACAGCCTGCTTATTTTTTCCCTCTGCTTCATCATAATATGACATATACATTTTATCGCCAAGCAAACTTATCGTTGTAAATGCCTTGTTATTTGTATCTTTTATTCGTATATATGCAAGTGAAGCCGAATTTACCGTATCTTCATCGCTACCCAAACCGAATGAATAATCGAATTTTAAATACAGTTTATCGTTTGTTTCAAACGTAGCTCCTCTTTTAACCAGATCCAAACGCAGATTATTTGTTGCATTGCTTGCTGTCGACGCAAATCTCAGCGAATTTCTTGTTCCTCCAAAACCTGTGCCAACCTTTGCCTGGTATGACTGTCCACTTAAACTCCAGCCATTTTTTTGATTGAGGATTTCCGTTTCCTTATCAGATTCTTCAAAATTTTCTCCGACAATTTCCACATAATCTACTTCTCCCGTTTCGGCAATCTCGGTTTGGGCTTCACCGGTTGCAGTTTTTCCGTCTGTGCTTGTGCATATAACACTGACTTTTATATGAGTCGCGTCATTCGGTACCGTACTGCTCTCAAGTGCTTTCCATGAAACTCCATTGTCTGTTGAATACTCCCATGAAAGCTGTGTGTCCGCAGTTTCGCCGCCTATCGCATTTACCTCTGCACTGTAACTGTTGCCCTTTGTCAGGACTGTTCCTCCGTGCTCATTTTTTATTGTAATACTTCCTATTTCATATTCATCCTCTGTCGGTTCATACTGCGATAACGCAATATTATCTATACACATATTCTGCCAATATGCCGACCAAAAATGACCGAATTCAATGCTTTCAATAGTTCCAAGCGATGCATGCGAGGATGCGCCTATTCCGCTTTCACTACCACCCGGTATCCACTTTCCGTAAGAAGTACCTTTGAATATTTCTCCGTCTACTTCTACCATATACGCATCTTTTTCATGATTAAAATATATTGCAAAGTTATGCCACTCTTTGTTGCCTTTACTCCAATCTATTGTTTTTATTTCATAAAATTCATTTGCTGTTTTATCCTTATTTAAAGCTATAATACCAAGCTTATCATCCATGAGGTGCAATTCGGCTATGGCATGATTATCCGAGCCTTTTATCCGAATATACTGCTCATGAGTACCGTCTGTACCTTGTTGTTCAAATTTAGCGTCAAAAGACAGCTTAAAGTCACCGTTTAAATATTCTGTCACATCTTTCGTGGCAGTTTCTGTATCAATGCCCGATTCGGTCTTTTTCTTTATGAAATTCTCCTTGACATTCATAATCAGCCACATGGTTTTATACCATGTATCCGAAGCAAATCTCAAAGAATTACTGTCAGAAAGATTGTTGCCAACCCAAAGATTTATATGGCTTGCAGAATCGCTTGTTCCGTCATAGCTCCAACCGTCATTTTGCTCTTTGATGTTTTGTTCTGTATTTGCACCCTCAAAATCCTCTATATAATCCACATCCGAATCCGGTTCAGGTGATGGTGTGACAATTACTGTCGGAGTTTCATTCGGCCCCTCAGATGTCCAATCACCTTCTGTCAGCACAATATCATCAACTCCGATACATTGCCACCATCCTGACCATGAATGTCCCATCTCCAAACTTTTTATCATACCGATTTCACACGGTGAAGATTCTGTTGTATTATCCGAAGGTATTGCCGCAGACGGAATCCAACTGCCGTATGGAGTATCCTTGAATACCTCTCCGTCTACAGTAAGCCTATAAGTATTATTTGTTATATTAAAATCTATTTTGAAGTCATGCCAATCGGTATTTTCTTTTTGCCAGCTTATATCTGCAATTTTATATTCCTCAATTTCCGTTTTTTCGTTGTTCAAAGCCTTCAGTACAAGCGAACCTGTATCACTTTTATTTTCACAGTATGTACTCAGTTCTGCAATTGCTTCATTTTCAGCATTTTTTATGCGTATATATGCTTCATGCTTTGCATTATCCTTTCCGTCCGCCTCAAACTTTGCCTTAAAGCTTACAGATATATTATTTGAAAGATACTCGCTTACAGCTGCTTTAGCATCACTCTGGCTCTCGCCGTTTTGAACCAGTTTATATATTCCGTTTTCCTGCAAGTCAAGTACTGTCCACATACTCTTATACCAATCTGTAGACGCAAATCTCAAAAAATTTCCACCGTTCGGATAGCTGTAGTCATTCTCCTCTACCTGAAATGCAGCTTTGTCGGATGCATTGCCTGCCGCATCCCAACTCCAGCCGTATTGTTTATTTTCTATTTCATCCTTAATTGTTTCGCTTTCAAAATGTTCCTCATACAATATATTTTCGCTATTTTCCGCAAATGCAACAGTAGGTATCAATGATATCAACATTATTGCGGACAGAATTTTAGCTATAAACCGTTTCATATAATACACCCCTTCCTTATTATCAATCAAGCGGCAATATAACCGCTATGTCACCGGCTATTATAACTGTATCTGCATTGACACCATTTTCATCTGTAAGAATGTCTGCCGCACTGATTTTATCGACATAGCCGTTTCTGCCTTGTGTATAACGGAATATCGGATATTCCGCTTTTATACCTGCCTCCACACGTTCGTCATCATCATTCATATAGAAAAATACATTATAGAAATCATCGCCGTTACTCTTATTCCATATAACATTCTGTTGAAGTTTTTCAATAATGCCCATCTGTGTACCGTCTATCGGTCTTGAAGCAGAAGCCATAACTTTAATTTCAAGAACTCTGTTTTGTCCGTCACGTCCAATTTCCATTACATCGCCGGCACATAAGTCCATAATAGCATTCTTTACCGAACTGTCTGCAAATCTGAAATCATTGCGTATTGTAAGCGTTATTTCATTTCCGTTTTTATCATAAGCTTGTGCAAAATAACATTCTTCATCATCTTCATTAACGCCTTTAGATACTCCTTCTGTCAATATACAAGTTTCATTATCGCCACCCGCTGTTCCGACTTCTGATAAAACGGTTTTCATTACAAGCAGTTTAGGTGTCTGTGAATCTTTCGGTATACCGTAAAATTCAACATTATGTGTTGATACATCATTTTCTATACGATATTTTGCCATGTAACAATCATCATCGTATTTCTCTGCCGTATCCACCGGAACAACCAATGTTTTTATATTACCGCTTAGCAATACCGCAGGGTTATCATAATTCATCAAACTTAAATCCGACTGTATCATAGCGCTTGTGTTATGATTATATTTTCCTTTTGTATATTGAAAATTCGGCACAAGTTTGTCTATTTTAGTAATTTCCGTTCCGGCTGTTTCACTGTGTTGAACTTTTATTTCACATACTTTATTTTTGATACTTTCTGCCAAGCTTGATGTTATCTTATATCCGTCTACCTTTGCCTTATCAGCTATCTTATATTCGTACACATTGTCATTTTGAACAAGCTTATCGCTTACCCACCAATATTTTCTGTTTGTAAGTGTTCCCATATTGCCCGCCGTAACCAACTTTGCATACAATGTTTCTCCGTTTTCATCAATCCATGTGTTTATTATATACGCATATACTGTGTCACTGCTTATACCATCACTGCAATATACAACCTCACCATTTTCATTCAGATATGCTTCCGTTGATTTACCAACCTTTACTCCCAAATCTGTATATTCACCGTCAGCAGCAATTGCAATATCATATTCAGTACCGTTTATCTTTATCTTTTTCAATGTAAGTGAATCTATCTTACCGTCTATCTTCTTTCTTGTAAGTGTAACGCTTATAACATTGCCATTCTTGCTTTTTGCTACAGAAACAACATCATCGGCAGATATTAGGGACGGTGAAATTTCATTTCCTTTTTCATCGTATACAATATAATAAACATTTGTATCCAATTCATCTTCTTTTATGTAATATCCGTATTCAGTCTGCACTCCATATCGCTTATATTTTACAGACAAGCCTGAATTTCCTACACTGTCAACTACATAATATCTTTTATCATTAATGATAACTATTTCATAAAGATTATCGTTATCATTATCAATAAACGTCACATCGCCGTTCTGAGGGATTAAATCCTCCTCTGTAAAGCTTTCCATTCCTTGACCGTTATATATAACATTTATGCTTTTTTCAAGCTTTATCGTAGTTTTTTTGTTATTTGAATCACTAACTGTGTATTTGCTAAAATCTGCCGAATCAATGTCCTTGCTTGAAAATGTTCGTATATTGTTTTTATTTTTATACTCATATGCATATATTATTGTATCATTATCTTTAAGCCAATACTCAACACACATTCCCAAAAGAGATCTCATATTAATATCGCTTAAAAATCTGTCACCGTTGATTTCAGCATAACCCTTGTCCGGAACACCTGCCTTGTTTATATGAGTTATCCCGTCAAAATTCACTATTCCCTGACTGTATGATAAATCTTTGCTCGCCATAAGATTTTCCTTTAGGGTTTTATTACTGTCTATATCATACTGCATATAACCGTATTCATAAGAATCAATATACACAACAGGCATTTCCATCGCTTTATACACCGAATAAGCCAATTTTCTTCCTGTTACAATATCTGTTCCGGCTGTATCCGGTGCGAGTACGTCGTTTTCTCCTGCTATCTTCATATAACCTGACGGATATCCACCGTATTGTGAAGCAATATCATCATAACCGGTCATACTGATAAGTATTTTTATCATCTGTTCATTTGTTATTGTTTCATTCGGTCTGAAACTTCCGTCACCGAAACCGCTTATTATACCATGTGTATATACCATGTCTATTGCTTGATAATACGGATTATCCTCGTCCACATCACTGAATATCCTGCTTCCTCCCGAAGTATAATCCAAATTATATATCCTGCATACAATCTCGGATATTTCTCCCCTTGTGATTTCTTTATCCATGTCGAAATCATCAGGTATAACCTCCATTGCTTTCAGTCTATTACTATATAAAATTTCAGATTGGCTATTTTCTTCCGCAAATACATTCATCGCAGTAAACAGTATAAATGCCGATAATATACAGCAGATTGATATAATACGTCGTTTCATTCTTTTCATCCCCTCTTAGATAATGTTATTTTTCTTTGTAATAAATTATATCATACTTGATACCTTTAAAACAACTATGAATAATTAGCTCTGTATATAGAAAAATTTATTCCACAATACGAAGAACCGTGCAATCTCTTGCCCTTAATTCATAGCAATCCGTGGCAGATAAATCTATCTTTACTTTTGTAAACAAATCCTCTCCAATTTTTGGCTTTATTCCCTTTGCTGATGTACAAATTTTTCTATCCGTATCTGTCATATTAAATATGATCATATACTTTTTATTTTCCGAAATAAATACAGATGCAAAATCTCTGTCTATACTTTCATCGATTGGAACAAAGGTTATATGCTCTCTTGCAATATCAAGAAGTTCATTATTTGACGTCAAGTCTAAAATGCGTTTATTTATATCTTCATTTTCTACATCATTTGACATAAGCATTAATGTTCCTCCCACCAATGCAGAAACCAGCCTTGACTTTGCCTCCGCATAGTTCCCGTTAAAACAGATATGATCCGGATCAGTAAATTCATATACTTTTTTATTCTGCCAAAAACCATATGTTACTGCATTAAGCAAATATTCCGTATCCTTAAACTGCTGAAACACAGCAAATTCTGCGTGAATGTCCGTATCCACCCGGAAAGAGCGGGGCGATTGACAGACTTATAAACATCCCTTCTTCAATGCAATATTCCTTCAACTTTTGCATAGCATAGTTATACGCTGCCATACCCGTCTGAATTTCTTTTATATAATGTTTCCCCTCAACTGCGGCATGACCGAGAAAATCGGCTTTTATATATCTATACCCCAAACCTCCGAGATATTTTATCACATATCTCAGCCGTTCTATAACTACAGGATGTGTTACATCAAGCGGATAACCTCCATCGAGCGGCGGCAAAATACGACCATTATAATCCTTTAATATAATATCACTGTATCTTATATCCTCAAAGCCGTCAACTCGTACCCTTTCACCCGTATCATAAGTGACATAATCATCAATACAATCTTCTTTTATCCACCCCGCAAACGGTGCTATGTACGCTCCGGGTATCTGACCTCTTTCTTTAACAAATTCAGCCGCTTTTAAAAGTTCTTCAGAGGTAAGACCTACGTTCCAAAATGCATCAAAATTGATATAGGACACATTTTTGTCATAAAAATTCGTTTTGCTTACAAATTTTGATGCTTCCATATATTTATCCATATCTATTTCTTTCATATATGCATACCAGCTGTTCCAGCCAAACGGTATCGGTCCGTGCCACAAAAGTCTTGTGTTGTATTCATTATAAATATCAGCAAAGCCCATCATTCCTTGTTGCCATGTTCTGCTCTCTCCGATATATATTACAGGAGATTTGACAATTTCTCCATGTACCGTACCATGCTTTATTGTATCTCTTGTAAGTTTATCCGTCACTCCTGATCGTACTTCTATACATTCATTGGGAATAATACCGGTTTTCCAAATATCGTATTCCAATGCACCGATAATCAGTGCACCGTTTTGATTATAAACTGCACTTACGCCATATCCCATTTCCGATTTACTGTATTCTTTCGACTCGAATTTTACCCAATCGTCATTATCAAAAGGAACCTTTAAAAATTTTTGATTTGCTTCTTCCGGTTTTATCTCTCCTCGAAATGCACATAACGCATCAATATATACTTCATTTTTTGATTGAATTGTCAACTCGGCGGTTATATAATTTCCCTTATCACAAAGTTTCCATTCCACATTTCGTCCATCATAACTTCCTCTTAAAATAACCTCTTTATCATTGGAATCAATCTTTAATCCATCACATGCCTTAACAGCATATCTCCTGCCGTTTTCCTCCCAATATGCGTTTACATTTATAATTGTATATCCGCGCATTGATATTTTTATATTTTCAGTTATATTTATCTTCATAAGTATAGCCTCCTCAGCACTTATCCTTAATATGGAATAATCAGCGAAATATCTAAATTGATATTCCGCTGTTCTTCCGAAAGAGAGAGATTTTATGTTATTATATTATCTTTTATATCTGCCATTGTCTATATCGAAAAATTTAATCCAATATAGAATAATATATACAAAAAAATAAATAGGTTCATTTCTGAACCTATTTAACCTATTTATATCATTTACTTCAATTCGCAACCGCCTACAGGGCGTATGGATAAGATATGACACGAATCTTTTCCGACAACATCTTCTATGCGTCGTTTAAAATCATCAAGCATATCAAATGGAACAAATGCCTGCACCGTACCCGCAAAACCTCCTCCATGCACTCTATATGCTCCTCTATCCCCAAGTATCTCGCTGCATAATGCCAAAACCAGCGATACCGCTTGTTTTTTGGGCATATTATTTGAAAATATATTCTGTAAATACATATATGACGAATAACCCGATTCTCTTACCAGTCGTTTAAATTCTTCAAAGTCATCGTTCTTAATTGCCTGCATCTCAGAAATCGCTCTGTCGTTTTCGTCAAAAAAATGAATTGCTCTGAGAATCGCTCTGTCATTATTTATTTTCAAACGTATATTATGTATATTATCATAGAATTCATTTCTGTCAATTTCACGCAAATACTTTTTCCCAAAGTATGATGCTATTTCCTTCATCTCGGCAGGAATTGACGCATATTCATCTGTTAAATCTGCGTGGTCAGCTCCTGAATCAATAATACAAAGTGCATGACCATGTTTTTTTAAATCAAATTCCAATTTTTCTACAACAGGTTTCTCTGTACTTTTAAAATCTATAAACACCATAGATCCTACTGATGACGCCATTTGGTCCATTAGTCCGCTCGGTTTATTGTAATATATATTCTCTGCAAATTTACCGAATTTCGCTATTTCCGTCGCATCCACTTCACCGTTTGCAAAAAGACCATTGATTACCGTACCTACAAGTACCTCAAAAGCTGCTGACGAGGACAATCCCGAACCTTTTAATACATTTGAAACTGTATATGCGTCAAAGCCCCCAACACTGTAACCTAAATCAACAAATTTTTTTATAATTCCGCGAATAAGTGCCGCCGCCGTTTCAAATTCATCCTCCTTGATTTCCAATTCATCAAGTTTAATAATATCCATCGGATAACCTTCGGACTTAATCCGGACAACATTTGTTCCGTTTGGAGCGGCTGCCGCTATTACATCAAGATTTACACTTCCCGCTATAACACATCCATGCTGATGGTCGGTATGATTACCGCCGATTTCTGTACGTCCCGGTGCGGAAAACAGTGCTATACTTTCCTTCTTACCGAACGTAGATTCAAAGTTATCTATAACCCTTATGTACCTTTTTGCATAAAATTCGGTTTCACTATCCGTACAATTGTATATATTCTGCAGTTGTTCATTATAAACACCTGCCTTAAGCATATCTTTTACTATATTTATATTGTGCATATATATCCTCCTGATAGTGATACAGACAAAACCATACGGCTTTGTCTGTATCGAAAAATTTATTTTGTATTAATTTTTTGATGTATATTCTGTAGCAAATGTGTATGAAGGCAAACCGCTTCCATCTGTGAGATTCGGTGACTCAGGATAAGCACCAAATGCATATCTTGCCTTGACCGGAGTCTTAACTTCATCACAGCTCAAAATAACAGTCTTTCCTTTGATTTCTGCATTAGCACTGTAATAAATACCATCTTCTCCCGCAATCTCAAAACCGTTAAGAACCGTTACATCAAGCTTGTCACTTTCAATAAGCTCGTCAGTCTTATAGTCTGCATAGCAATCTTTATCCAATATATCCAAATCTCCATCGGCTTCAAATGTTAAAATAAGCTTGTCGCCATCTGTCTCCATCGACTTATACTGTGGTCCCGTTACCGAGCTGTCCGTATATCCATAAATATCGTGCTTTGCAAGAAGTGCAAATCTTCTTGCAACCTCATCCTTTCCGTAAGGATGTATATCATGGCGGGCATTTCCCGAAGTATTGCCCACTGAACCGAAATTACCTACTTCATCAAGATTTGATACCATTCTAACATAATTCGGATTTGTTACCTTATCCAACGCCCATACCTGAGCCGCACGGATATTTTCAAAATTCTGATTTGAATATCTTGCAAGTTGCGCATAATAGAACGGAAGATTTTCGTTATTAAACAGTTCTCTGTAATTGTCAATAAGTGCCGCCATTATCGTACTGTATTGATCTGCACTCATTCCCTTGCTACTATCCAAGCTGTCTGCATCCTCAGGTCCATCGGACTCGCCCTGATAATACAGAACTCCTGACAGTTTAAACTTTCTTAAAGGATAAACACGGTTATTGTATAATGACCACGGCGAAGAAATTCCTTCAACATAATCATTTTCAAGCCATCTGTCTATCCTTGTACCTCCTACAGCAGCATGAATATAACCTATCGGTCTGCCTGTTTCTTTATTAAGTTCCTGTGCAAAATAATATCCTATTGCAGAAGTTGTATTTGCATTTGAGAATGTCATCGGTGCCCATGCATTTCCTTCAATCTCCGGAAGATTATCGCTAGGATTCGAAGAACCGTTTCCGCCCTTGCTTAACAAATCAATAGTTCTGATATTAGAATTTTCGGCTCTTTCCTTTTCTCCTGCATAATTCTGGCTGTCAATCCAACTCAACCATGCTTCCATATTTGACTGACCGGCAAGCAGATAAACATCGCCAAAGATAATATTTGTATATCTCCTTGTTTCTTCGCCGCATTTAACCGTCATTGTATAGTCACCGCCGCATTCCTTTGCATCAAGTGTAACCTCCCAAGTGCCGTCCTCAGCAATTGTGCAGTTTGCTTCATATGCTGTTTCTGCGTCCTTTTCCTTAAGAGTAACGGTTACAGTATCGTTCGGAACACCTGTACCCCAGACAGTTATATCCTCATCTGCCTGAAGCATCATATTATCGGAAAATACATTCGGCAAAGCAAATGGGCTTTCAACATTATATTCTGTTTCATATACGTCACCTATCGGTCTCATGCTGTCGTCCCATACAAATACCTTCGCAGTATAATTTCCGCCTACCTTCGGTACGTCCATTGTAACCGTAGTTTCATACACGCCTCTTGCGTCAAACTGAATATCATCGCTGTCTATTTCTTTTATCGACTTAAGAACACCATCACAGTAAAGCGCCGTATAAATTTTTCCGCTTTCAGGCTTCTGTTTTTCAATAACTCTAAGATTCATATTGTTGGTTTTACCGTATTCCAATTTGCCGTCCGCCGCTGAAAATTCATCAACAATCCAGTATGCTCCCGACATTTCAGAATATGTTCCCGCTTTGATATTATCGATCCACAAAGTTGAATTTGCTCCCATCCATTCGTGTCCGAATTCAAGCGATACAATCTTACCTATGGTTTCAGTAGAAGCTGCTCCCGGATCCGAAGTACTGTCTGCAGTTGCGGTAAACCATATATCTCCGTTGTCCAAAGTAACAAATTTATTATTTACCTTAACCGCATACTTATTAGTTTCTGTATCAACGTAAAATTTAAAGTTAAACCACTTTCCGTATACATTGTCCATGCCGGACGCTATGTTATAATACTTTCTATATCCGCCGTCACTGAGTGAAATCACATCAAGGTTTTCACCCGTCAGACGTATAGCTGCAAAACGTGTTGAACCGTTATTTAGCGCAACATACATCTTGCTACCCGAATCATAATAATTAGGTGCGTCGAACATAGCGTCAAATTCAACATATGCTTTTCCCGTAAGTTCTTCAAATTCGTTGTCGTCATTACCCAAATCAAGCGTTACGTTTGCGCTGTTCCACCAATCCTTCGCCAAAATACTCATGGCATTATCATGTCCTGATTTTTCACCTACAGATATTTCATATGTACTACCCGAATGTGTAAATCCTTTTTCACGAGAATTGATTAGTGCAGCCATATCATCATCTGAAAAATCCTCTTGAGCCGTAACAGAAGTGCTCATGTTCGTACCGTTAACATTGATGGCATGTATATTCTTGCTGAAAGATGCGCCTGTTTTGCCTAATTTTGAAGAAGGCGTAATCTCTATCGTTAAAACGCTGTTTGTGCCATAATCCGACGGCACTTCAAACTTAAAGCCCTCCGATTCTGACGTTGTTCCACTTGCAACAACATTTTCACTGCTATTCATATATACTTTATATGTACTGCCATCCTCAATACTACCGTCACAGTTTGCATATTTATATGAAACAGTAACTTCTCCACCGTCTACAATTTTGCCTTCTGTATGTATATCATATACATACGGTGCCGAACTGTTACTGTCTGAAAGACTTATCGCCCACTTTGTTCCTCCTATATCAAGTTCGCTGTTGTCCTCAGCATTTGTAAATATGCAGTAAAGAACTCCGTTTTGTTTTTTCTGTTCAATTGTCCATTTTGCTGCATCTGTATCGGCAGAACCAAGAATTATATTGCCATTGCTCCTTACTATTGCCTTATCACCGGCAGCCTGTTTTATGACATATTTATTATCACCGACATATTTAATTTCCCACTTCTGATTTCTTCCGACAAGCTTGCTCCATGTTTTTATCGACGCGCCATCTCCGTTTATATTACTCGGATCTACGCTCATATACGTTCCAAGCTTATTCTTAATTAAAACAGTATTTTCTCCTGCATCCTCAAAACTCCAGAAGAAATGATTGCTTGTGCTGTAATACCACATCGCAACTCCGCCGCCGTTACCGTCATATTCACCGTCGATTTGAGCAAACAAGGTTCCGTCTTTTCCAAGCATTGAATTCATAAGCCAATATTCATTCGCTCCTGCTGTACTCTTGACTCTCTGCCAAATCTGCTTTTTTGAATTTACATCTATCTTCTCCTGTACAAGGCTTCTGTTATCTGAACCAAGCGACACTGCCATGCCTGTCTGTGCATTTATAAGTCTGAAATTAGCGTTATCAACATAATCAAGTATCCACTTTTGATTATCTGCTCCCGCACATTCATCTGTTGTGGTTATTTCCGTATTATTCAATGAAAGAACCTTACCATTATCGAGATTCGACAATTCATATATCCCTTCATTGAAAGTACTGCCGCCCTCATTAAGAATTATAAATCCATCTACAATACACCAATCGCCGCCGGTTTTTGTAAGCTTAAGTGTATGTGAGCCATTTGCAAGTCCGCTTATTTCCATAACAGTCAGTCTTCTATCACCGGACGCATCCTGTATTTCACCTACATTAATTTCATCATAGTCCGTGCCGTCAATTGCTGCCGAAATAATTCCGCTATTTTTCTCAAGTACAACCTCTATTCCGGTACCGCTAAATTCAACATTTAGACTTGAACCATTTTCGGTAGCGTAATGAACATCGCCCATATAATCGAAATTGCTCATATTACGATTTTCACTTCTGCCCCAACCATCTCCGTAAGTAATCATTGGGTTATCATCATTTATAAAATTCGAGTATTGTCCTCTTACCGCGAATGCGTCAAACTCAAAGTAACCGCCATCCTCATTCTGCACAACCTTAATGGTATGATTTCCGTAATCAAGGTCGTCTACTGAATATAATACCTTCTGACCTCTTGGAGTATCAGACTTCGCATTGAATTTTCCTTTGCTTTCACCATCTATAAAGACCTCCATAGTCTTGCTGTCACTACTTCCTTCGGCTATTACATCAATACCGGTACCGACAAACTGAAATTCTATGCTTGAGCCTGCACTCTGCGAATAATGAATATCATTACCTATATCCGGAAGTGAACGTTCATTATGATAGCTAAATCCGTCATATTTAATTCTTGAATCACTGTCATTTATAATTTTGCCCGTCTGAAGCTCTTCACCATATAAGTTCTTAAGCGTATATGACTTTCCGGCTTTGGTGTCAAAACTTAGCAGCTTACTTGTATCGGTAACATTTTCAAGCTTATTTCCATCTTCATCATAAACTGCGACATTGTCCCAGTTTATTGCCGCATTTTTCAAAATGTTTACTCTATTGCCGCTCTTTGATGTAATTTTTGCCGACTTGATTGTATAATCCTTCCATTCAAAATCTACATCAAATGCACCTTCAGCTGACATTCCTTCAATGTTACCTTCACTCCATTCCTTAGGAAGTGCAGGGAGAAATTCAAGCCTGTCGCTGTGTGACTGTAAAAGCATTTCCGCCAAATCCTGCGCAATACCCAACGTACCGTCTATACAATATACATCACATGGTGCAAGGGCTATTCCCTCCGGTGATATACTTAACAGGTTCGGCCATGTAAATGTATCAGCTTCAAGTTTGAGATATTTATATGCATTCTCGCCGTCCTTTAATCTCGCATACTGTGCCGCAGCCATAACTGCTGTCCATTCTGTATGCTCATAATCGTTTCTGTTGTAACGACGCTGCATCGATTCAAGTGCCGCAGCAGCAAGTTCCGGAGTTCTGTCCGGCGTAATCTGTGCATACGGGAATAAACCCAAAAGATGCGAGGTGTGACGATGGTTTGTATTGCCGTCATCTGTCAATCCTTTTTCGTCCGCATTCTTTAAGAATGGCCACTCTGCCACTGTACCGGATTCGGTTATTTTATAATCCGGCAGACCGGCATACTTTTCTTGTATAGCTGCATAATATCCGTCGTTCTTGCTTACTTCAGCCTCACTTCCGTCACCGTCAATATACTTTTCACCTTCCAATATATCATAGCATTTTAACGTCTGCTCAAATATATCTCTTATAAGCGTAATATCATATGTTGACATAATTTCAACATATCCATTTTCCGGCGATCCGCTTGGAATCGTTACCCAATAGGTTTTTCCGTCATCTGCTGTATATTGTGTCATAAAACTGTTAAAGAACTTAGCAGTTTCTTTCAACATATAGAATCCGGATTCCTTAAGGAATTCCTTATCGCCTGTATGATTATAATAATTCATAACCTCTTGCATAATCCATGCACCGCAGGCAGTATCCGTGAACGCTTCCCATGAATCCTTACCTATTCCGGCATAACCCCATGCATTCGTTGCAACATTGGCAAGCCAACCCTCGGCATTATATTGTTTCTCAGCGGTTATCTGTCCGCTCGGAATAAGTATATTCTTTATATAATTTATCAGTGGAAGTTCACTCTCAGAGAGATTCGCAGAATTTGACATCCACTGATTCATCTGCGTATTCACGTCAAGATGATAATCGCATGTCCACGCCATATTGCATGCAACATTGTCATTCCATATACCAAGTAGATTCATTGGCAATGGTGAATTTTCACGAGAACCGGCAATCATAAGGTATCTTGCGTACTGATACCAAAGCGACATAAAGCTTCCGTCAATTTCAGCTCCGTCCCTGATTGCTTCATATCTGACGTCGGTCGGATCTTCAGACTTTAATTCGTCTTTTGCACCGATTTCAACCTTCATTCTGTTAAACAACTTACTTACGTCCTCTGTATGTTCTGCCTTAATGTCGCTATATCCCTTAGCCACTGCGGCATCAAGCTGATTCTTACAGTTTTCTTTACTGTTCTGATTGTAATTTTCGTTTGCTTTAAAGTCTGTTCCGATTGAAACTATAACTACAACTTCATTTGCATCTAATACGTGCATACCGGTTTTGTCATATGTAACAGTTCCGCCATCAGGAACTGCCTGCATATAACCAAAGGTATTAACACCGTTTGTAACACTATCAGTATTGTATACCGCGCCGTCCCATTCAAGATAATTTTCACCTGCGGTAACCGTACCGGTACCTCCGTTTGTTTCCTCGGTAGCAAAATTAACGTCAAAAGAAATTTTTCCGGATCCCTTCTTGCTATACTTAAGAGCTATTACCTGATCGGGATTGCTTACAATCGCTTCACGAGTATACTTCGTACCACCCGATGTAAATTCGACAGTGGAAACCGCATTTTCAAGGTCAAGCGAACGTCTGTAACCAGAAATAGCATTATCCATACCGTTAAAGCTAAATTCCAGCTTACCGAACGGTCTGTTTGTGCCAAAGTTACTGTTCCCCTCGCCTCCCATTTCACTTAAATACTGAGTCACCTTAGACCTGTCGGGAGTATCCTTTTTCATTTCCTCACGCAGATTATTGAGAGCTGCCCAATTATCAGTGCTGCCGTCATTATCAAGGTTTTTGCTTCTGTGGTCTTCGCCTGACCAATCTGTAACCTCACTCAATGACAGAGTATCCGAAGTAATTCCGCCCCAAACCATAGCACCTATTCTGCCATTGCCCAACGGAATTGACTGCGCCCAACGCTCTGCAGGCATTCTGTACCACATAGACATAGCTTTATCGGGTGCAACCGCAGGATTTGTAAAAGAAAGTTCTGTCCATTTTGAAAGCTCTACATTATCCAAAATAATACCTCCGTACCAGCTTGAATGAACATTTTTGATTTTAATTGATCCGACCTTTGCGTCAGACGCCTGCGAGGCGGCTCCTACATCATCGCTTGTACTCATCGGGATCCATGCGCCGAAATTTCCTATATCAAGCGTATCCGCTCCTACCTTAACCTGATATGTATTATCATCATTATTTACATATACCGTAACCTCATGAAGCACATCAAATATATTGGACGCACCCTTTGCCAGTTCATAGCGGACGTTCTCAGTCTTGCTTTCATTAAGTGCAATCAGATTAAGAGTTATATCATCGCTGTTCTTATCCTTTGTATACGCTTCAAATGCCATAAACGGCTTGCCGTCATCTGTAAGTAACTCTATCATATTACGGCTTCCGTCCTGCTTATTTCCAATATTGCTGTCAGCTGTAGCAGCATACTGAAAGCTTACCGCAATGTTATCTGTCATATAGCCGTCATATACAGTTTCATCAATACCCTTGGCAATCGCAGACTGTTTTAAATTTAGTTCAAGTGAACTGTCGTCCCACTGTGTACCGCAGAAACGTATCATATTTGAGCCTGTCTGAACATTGTTAAAATTGTTTCCGCAGTCAAATGCAGCACCATTTCCGGGATTATAAGTCCATCCGTTTTCATTTGTCTTAGCCATATCAACAAAGCCGTTCTCTTCAAAATCTTCTGAATAAAACGGTGCTGACGTGACCATGCTGTATTCAGTATCTTCCGTCCCATCAGCATAAGCCATTGACGGTGCAGGTATCATGCTTGCGCATATCGCCGTAGCAATTGCTGCCGATATAATCTTTTTTTTCATTTTATTCCCTTCCTCTCATTTATAATTTGATGATTAAATTTTAGCATAACCACTATGATATTCATAGACGAAAAATATCATCTGACATATGAATAATTTGTTATATGGTTTAAAAACCGCATAAAACCTAATAAATACACAAGGACTGCCGAAATTAACGGCAGTCCTTGCATTAAATATTTTATGAAGGTTTTAACTTATTTTATCGACAGCTGTATTGCCTCTGTAATAGGAACCATCTCACCATGCCATATAAATGCCTTCGCTGAAATGTTCGTCATATCTGATGGCAATGACATTGTTCCGTCGCCACTGTATTCCGAATTGCTGTCAAATTCGGGTACAAAACTTTTAACCGATACAAGAACTCCGTTCCGATACAAAGCTACATATATCTTAGTGTCGGGATAACGCTCTTTGCCCGCAGTAACGGTTATGTTAAAGTTGCCTGTCTGCTTGTTCAGATTGAACGATTTAACGCCCCACTCCGGTTCGGTTTTATCATCATTATTATCATCTGACGCTTTATAATTATATACTTCACTCTGCACTGTTTCACTGTTGGTATACTTTTCGCCGTTGCCTATTGACGTGATAGTATAATAATATTTTCCGTCTTTTTTAATATAAGCTGTGAAATCATATGTGAACAGTTCCGTTTCAACCTTTTTCAACAAAGAATTGTCACGGTAAAGTTTCAACTCATACTTTTCTGCATGCGCCACAGATGTCCACGTTGCAATACCTTTTTCAAATTTAATTTCAGACGGCGCCGGAAGCTGTACAACGTCAGTTCCGGGTTCATAATTATAGCCGACACTTTGCGCACTTTCATCACTGTCCGTATAATACTTTCCGTCACCTATCGTTGTTACAGTATATGTGTATACTCCCTTTGAATCTATATACTCCATCATATCACAGTTTAGAATATCCGATTCGACACTTATAACTTTGCCATATGCAGTTCCGTCCTTATAAAGCTGTATTTTGTATCCTTGTGCGTTTGCAACAGCTCTCCATGATGCTTTTCCATCCGAAAAGCCGAGCAAAACAGGCATTTCAAGCTTAGCAGATATTACATATTCATTACTTTCCGCCTCATCACTGTCCGAATAGTATAGTCCGTCACCTAAAGCAGTAATCTTATAAGTATAGCCTCCGACTCCGCTAAATTCAAAATCAAGAGAAAGTCTATCTCTTACTATTTCAGGAGCACCCTCGGCTTTGCCGTTCTTATAGAGTTGTATACGGTATCCTTCGGCACCTTCTACCATACTCCACTCGGCTTTGCCGTTATTGAACGTCACACTCTCCGGTACGTCAAGTTTTTGAGCAACAGGATTATGCTCATAATCAGTACTTGTAACGGTTTTGCTCTTGTCGCTTGTCTGACCGTTTCCAAGCGCTATTATACTGACATAATAAACGCCCTTTGCACTAAGAACAAATTCACATTCAGTCTGCGCCGCATTATTAATCATCTTTGTGTCTGTCATAATGTCGTCGCTTTCTTCATTATCTGTTTTCTTATACAGTCTTATCATATAACCCTCGGAATCACTTACTGCTCCCCATGAAACATTCAGTGTTCTGCCATCGTTGTTTATTGAAATCTCTAAGTTTTCAGGTGCATTCACCGGCGGTTTCTGTATGTACTCAAAGACATTACTTTCCGTTGTTTTCTCGCTTGCTATATAATATTCATCACCAACGGTTTTAACAGTAAAATAATATTTTCCGTCAGTTTCAAAATCAAATACATACTGCGTAGTATCCGCATTGACACGGTATACTTTCCCTAACGGTTCACCACCGTCTTCAGTCTTGCAGTAAAGCTGAATATCATAGCCAAGTGCATTTTCAACAGCCTCCCATTGAGCGATACCACTGCCTGAAATTGAAGCGGATGCAGGCGGAGCTAAATTAACCATATATTTATATGTCATGCCATTGTTTTCGCTACATGCTATATCTCCCTGAGTATAATATTCACTGCTGCTCTCGGCTCTGACATGAACGCTGTATGTACCGACCTCCGTAATATTACAATCATATTCTGTTGCCGTAATACCTTGTACAGTTTCACCTACCGCTGTATACACATCTGCCGCTTTATCATATTTATAAACTCTTACACTGTAGCTTTGTGCGTTATCTACCGAATTCCATTTTGCCTTTCCGTTTTCAAACAAAACTATTTGTGGCGTAGCAAGTTTTTTCGTTTGTCTGTAATCCTCGCTCTGCACTTCATCACTGTCACTGAAATTATCACCATCACCTATTGCTTTAACCTTATAAGCATAGTCGCCGACGCTCAATTCTGAAAATTCATATTCGGTTGTATTTTTTGCAATATTTATAGGTTCGCCCTCGGCTGTATATTCCTCACCCGATTTTTTATAAAGCTGCAAAACATATCCGTCTGCATTTTCGACTGTATTCCATTCTGCTTTTCCGTTTATAAACGTAAGTCCCGCAGGCGTAGCAAGCTTTTTGGGATTTTCCTTAAATGCACCGGTAATAACTGCGGTTTCGTTTGGCATAATAAACATACCATTTTCACCGATTTCCGTACCATTTACCTTCAGCGACTCAACCAATATATTTCTGTAACCCTTATTCGGAGTTACCTTTACAAATATGCGATTGCCCGCCTCGGCAGTATCCGTGCTTTGTCTTGAACGTATTGTTTCAACTGTACCGCCGACAAACTGAGATGTGTCAATATCATACATTATAGGCTCAATCTTAAAATCATCAAACCAAATCGTCTGATACCATGATGTCCAGAAAATTCCGAGTGAAAGCTTTGAAAGCTCGCTCATATTTGCCAAAATCCATCCGTCTCCATAGCTTGTATCCGTAAACTGTGTACCGTCAATATACAACTTATAACCTGTGCCGTCCTCATTCACCACAAATTTATAATCTCGCAGATTCATATCGCTGTTTGATTCCTCTGCAATCTTATAGTCGGTGCCGTCAACGCTTAAATACACCGTATGAACACCGCCGTTGTCGGTATTCGGAGATACCGCATGAATCTGTGTCAAAATATTTCCCGATTTACCGTTAAGTCTTATAAAATATTCATTGTTGTTTCCGTTGTCATTATCACCTTGCTGAAAACCTGCTTTAAAAGAAACAACAAAATTTCCTCCAAGCTTTTTCGCAATATTTACCTCGGCTGTGCTGTCCGACAAACCGTCTTTTGTATATTTCATCTTGACAGCCGATGTTATGTCCTTGTCAAGCCAAAATTGATTCCAATATTTATCGGTATAAAATCTCAGCATTCCGTTGCTTTGTGATATTATATCATTATTTGAGTTTATATTACCTGTATTTCCGGATATGCTCCAGCCATCCGCGGTATTCTTTATATTTTCATATACTTCGTCATTATCAAAATCTTCGTTGTAATACGTTCTGTCATACGGCTCTACATCGGCATAAACTATTCTGCGCACTGTATTGCCATCCTCGCTTACAACATCAGCAACCATCATAATTCTGTATGCGTCCTCCGGAACAATCTTGTCTGTTATCGGAGTATATCCACTTTGATCCGTTGTGCGATATGCAAAACTTACCTCTGTTTTATCATTATCGATTGTGCCGCCCGACGATGTTAATGTATAATCAAGAATGTCGCCCGGCCATATTTCATCTCTGTCCTCTATGGTATTCTTTATTTCTGCATCTACGTTAAACTCAACGTCATCTGCCGCCGATACTACTTTGATGTCATCAAAATGCATACTTTGATACCAAGCTGCGGAATAAACCTCCATATATAAATCTGTGATTATATTATCGGTAAGCGGTGTACTGCTCTCAATCCATTCACCATATTCATCGGTATTAAGCACTTGACCGTCAACACTTACTCTGTATTTGCTGTTAGTCATGTCAAAATTTACAGCAATTTCGTACCACTCTGTATTATTATTTACATTATTTATTGGATCCTTAAGCGTATATGACAAATTATCACCACTGCCGTCAGGATTTTTAACACCCGTTAATTTTAATTTATCAGTTATTCCGTTTTCATTATTCGAGCGTTCCGGCGTTTGTATTTGTACAATGACATTGCCGTTCTTATCTTTTATGCGTATTGAATTATACCCTGCTTGTTCGGGATTTGGTATGTCAAAATTGACCTTAAAGGACAACGTGATATCCTTTGAAAGCTTTTCATTTATTTCATCTTCGGAAATACTTTTTTGTGCGGCTCCGGCTTTTGCCAGATTAACATTTACATATCCCGATGTCCACCACGAATTTCCGGCTGATAATCTTAATGAATTTTCTCTGCCGCAGAATCCTCCTATCTGTGCAAAAGGAGCTGTATCTCCCCATGTGCCAAATGTCCAACCGTTTGAATTGCTTGTAATTGTTTCCGTTGTTGTACCTGTTGTATCAAAATCCTCATAGAACAATGTTTCTGCACCGTTCTCTTGCGTATCCGCACCGGATTCTATCTTATATAAATTGGCACTGCGTGCCGCAATGCTGTTTGTTGTAAAGCTATCTCCCGAAATCGTTACGGAACTGTTGTCCCATAATTCAACTGCACTGTATTCTTCTGTCGGATTCAATCCTACATCTGCAAGGTTAAATTCCTTTGTTTTACTTGTGCTGTCAAAGTTAAACACCGCAACATATGTATAGCCGTTATCTTCCATGTAATATACATTGTCGGGATCCTTCTTATCGTTCTCATAAGGTGTATTCCATGCGCTTGTTGCTTTTGTTGGACGGAATGCTTTGCCAATACGCACCACGTCATTAATACGCTCGTTCATAGCAACAGATTCAACGCCACTTTTTGCTTTATCGCTACTGAAATCATTACTCAGAAGCATTACGCCTCCTGCAATAACTCCCGATGTATATTTACCACGCGCCGTATCAGTATCAAAACCCAGAAGAGTCGGCACATAGAATGAAATCTGGTCAGGATCGGTATATTCATAAAGGTTGCCGTCCTGCCACCATCCGTACTGTAACGCATTAAGCATATATTTCGCCTTTTCAAGTGAATTTGATTTTTCTGTTCCTATATCGCAGCTCAGTCTTCTCGAATGTGCATACTGACTTGGGAACAACGGTGCTATCGAGTAGTTCAAAAAGAATTTTTCGGGATCAATATATTTTGTGAACTCTTTGCAAAGTGCATTATATGCCTGCATACCCGTTGTAATGCTACTATCCGCATAATTTCCTTCAAGAGTACAAAAATTCAAAAAGTCAATCTTTAAATAGTCAAATCCTATACCGGTATAGGTCGACATAAAGTTCTTAACATCATTTTTGAAATGGTCTGAAGTCGGATCAATCGGTATTGAATTTTTAACTACACCGTATGTCGAATCAGTTTTTGCAAGTGCAACGGGGTTTCCGTATTCATCTGTTATCGCAGAATCTCTTACACCCCAACCTTGCATATCATTATCCCACAAAACATGTCTTGCGTTGTAAAGGCCAACTTTCAGTCCCTTGTTATGAGCATATTCTACATATTCTTTAAGTTCTGTGTATGGATCTTCCTTACTGTTGTCTATCAAATTATCATAATATGAATCTATATTTACCCATGTTATTCCGTTTTCGTCACAGAATCCACCCGCATTAAGAGTTGCCATTTCATCGGATGCGTTTTTCATATTTTCGAGAGTCACCTTGTCCTGATGAGCATTCCATGAACTGAAACCGAATATCGAGCCACTGCCCCAGCTGAGTTTGCCGTTATTTCGTTTATTTGCGTCACCATATGTTTCCATTCCGTCACGCCAATCATCAAAATATCCTAAAAACATCTTTGGTGATGATACCTTTGTTCCCTTAATTGAGCCGTGTGGTTGGAAATCATATGTAAATTCCTTTGAATTTATACCGGCAAATGCACCAAAAAAGTTAATATTCCCGTTATCTGCTGTTGCCCAGGTGCTTGTACCTGTTTTCCATGTATCATGATCCACCGAACCCGCAATTACACTGTTTCTTGAATTGTTATCAAAAATTGCCGTAACAAAATAGCTTGTATGTGCTCCGTTAAGTGTTTCAGGATTATAAGCCGTATATCCATCGTTCGAAAACGGAACGAAAAGCGCTCTTGCATCGGTTTTTGTTCCTATATCTACAACATTTTCTCCGGATGTACTTATAGGCGCCATAAAGTTCGTCGATATTTCATTGTCCGAACCGAGTTCTACCTGAACAAGTGCATACGGCATATCTTTATACACATAAAACTTCTGATACATTGTCGGAAGATTTTCCGCTTGGTTTACAACCGTATAAAGTGCGCCCTGTCCGAAACCGTCATTCAAGACATCGTATGTAACATAACGATCGGTATAATCCGATGATTTTACAACGGTATTTATCATATTTCCGTCACCACTGTCATACGAATCTTCTACTTTAACTACAGATTCAAACCCGCTTACTTTAATGTCACTACCGTATTTATAGTCTGCCTTACCGGTGTTTAAATTATAATCAATGCTGAAAATGCCGTTTGTAAACGGTGGCTCCGTATTTATTCCGAGTAGATTGATATTCTCAGTGTTACTCTCCGAGTTGTTTTCCGCTTCCTTTAACTGAATTTTATCAATATCAGGAGCCTGACCGTATTGATTTTTAAATGTGATTTTATGCTCTCCTGCCGTAAGAGTAAGCTGTACCACAGCAGTATCGATTCTATCGCTTTCGTTGGTAACAGGGCAATATACAGTATCAACAAGAACATTATCAGCATATACTTCCAGTGCTCTGTAATCCGCACTGCTGTACCATATACCAAGGTTATACGCCCCATCCTCATCGGCTTTGACAATAAAATCCGCACTACCGCTCTGTCCCAGACCGGTAATACCACTGCCGTCCGACGCCTTGTAAATGTCACGATGTGACGTATTATTTAACGTTGCCTTTGTGTCCTCCGTAATATTTGGCAATGTATATCCCTCTGTATCGACATCAAGATAATCTACAGATATTCTGTAATCTGTTCCATCATCAGTTATACCCTTTGTGCTGTAAATCTTTACATCATTCCAACCGGCATTGAGTTTAAGCGTCATTTCCTGTGTCTGAACGCTATTGCTTGCCGTTGTCGTGAATTTTGTGTCGTTTCCTGTATCCCATGCATACCAATTTACTCTGACATAAAAATCGGAATCCTTTTTCGATATATATCCAAGCTTTGCATTATATGTGCCGGCTTCCTCTGCCCATATCTTAAATACAACCGTACCTATATCTGTGCTTTTTCCGCCTATGCGTTCAACTACATAGCCGCCGGATGCAATGCTGTTTTGCACAACATCAGCCCATCCACCGGTATATTGACGTTCTGCTTCATAACGTGTCATACCGGTATCCGCAGAAACCGGTATGACCGGAATTATTGATGTGCTCAATGCGACTGCAGCACATACTGATACCATCTTTTTATAAAAGCTCATAATCAAATCCCTCCTAATGTTTATTTTATGATTTGATTTTATTATATCATTGAGCTTTGTATATTCAATTGAGAAAAATTTAATGTGCATATGAATTTTTTAATTAGTTTCCGTTATTGCTGATATTTTAAGTATTTATAAAAAAATAAAATTTAGACAAAACAAAAACCCTCGACATTTTACTGTTCGAGGGCTTTTATTTAAGCAACAATTCAACACGTTCTTGTATTACACGTTCAACTGTTTTTAATATTTTCTTGCTCCAATTATATCTTGGATGTTTTTTGAATTTGAAGTTTTGCAACTTATGCAGTTTTTGTTTTTGTGAATTTGTTATATAGTGTTTTGCAAACTCCATAAAATCCGAATATGTTGCAGGCGTACGGGTATTGACATATGCGGAAATATCATCAAGTTCATTTTCCATTGCAAATCCCCATAATGACAATCCGTTATCAAATATCGGTGCATTGTCAATTACCGTATTCGTATGATTATCAACAAGAACACCGAAATTACCAAAGTGTCTGTCTGTATTACACACTACTGCGTCAAACACAAACATATCAATCAATTTATCAAAATGCTCATCACCCAACTTTTTATAATAGTCCGTAACTGCATTTATTCCGCCTTTTGACACCAATCTTGAAATCGGAACAAACTAAACATCTTTACTTGTAAAAAGTTCACATACCGAACACAATCGTCCATCATATTTTCTTAAATTATACTCAACCGCATATCAAATATTTTATTGGTATTGTTTTATATTCTCTACTATATCCTTATCAACAATCTAGTAATCCTTTGATAAATAATTATAAATCGCTTTTATGCAGTTCAATGAATCAATATCCGAAAATAAAACTCAATCTTATGAATATGAGTTTTATTATCTATAATTAATATATCTTTAGGTACTGCTATGATATTATATTTATCATCAAAATTCAAGAAAAAATAAAAATCTTTATTTACTTTTTTTATTTGGTCTTTTGTACAATTAGGCAAATCTCTTTTTATAGCAGAAATTGCATTCTTCCAATCATTACATTCGTCATAGCCAATCTCATATGTCTTCCCATTTAATATCGTTTTAACCTCAATATACAAGTCATTTTTGATCCAATCATTTAGATTATGTACAACAATTTTGATATTTTGGGAATGTGCTGATAGATATTTTAACAAGTATTCAAATTCTTCATCCATCAATTTTCTATTTAAAAAAATTTCTTTTTCAATAACTTGTCTTAATTCATTTCTATCACTTTTATTATTTTTACATTTTAATAAACATTTTTTTAGGTTTTCGTTTTCCTGCAAATTCAAAGCTGTAAATTCTCTTCTTGGTTTATATTTAACGAAAAGCTTTTTTAATAATTTTTTTCTTCTTATTTGCTCAATTATTTCATCTTTAAATATTTTAAATAATGTATCATACTTCTTACTACTAGCTAAAACATCTATATCATATCCATCTGCACTTACATATATATTTATAGGAATTCGAATAAATTTTACAAAAACATTCTCTATACCATCAATACTTAATAATTCATCAGGTTCGCTTTTTGTTTTATCATTAAACAAATTCATTTCATCAAGGAATACTTTGTTAACACTCTCAATATTTTCCTTAAATATTTCAATATTATTTACAGTAATATCTGCCTCTAATTTTTTATCATTATTATATACAACTTTATCAATAAATTGATAGTTGTCATAATCTGTAATTATTTTCTTATTAATCGGGTCTAAATAAATATTTTTAATTGTATCTTTGCGTCTTTGAACAGTCCTTAAATCTTTTAATGCTTGCTTTCCTTTCGACAACAATGTACACCTATTTGTTGTACAATAAATTATGTCCTTCACGCTCAAATCCGCTAAAGTTACCTCTAATAATTTTCTATCAATCCCCAATACATTCGCCAATTCATCAATTTCCTGCAAATTTTCATTTATCAAGCGTAATACTATTTCTTCTAACAATGGCAATCTATAAAATGAACGTTTAGTAATTGATAATACTGTTTTTATTATAGGCACATATATATCTTCTTGTTTCACAAAAATATATCCTTCATTCTTCCGTATATTAATATTCAACAACGACTCAATTAATTTGTCCATTATAATTCTCCTCCTGATATAATAAGGCACTCATCTTCATGTTCATGTATATAGTCAATTATTTCTACAAACTTATTATCCGGATCATCAAATTTATAGAAAAAATCCATATCTCCACATATTATAAGCAAATCTTTAGCTCTTGAAAAAGCAACATTAACTCTTTCCTTTTCTTTTTGAAATCCTATAGAATTTTTTGTTCTAACTGTACTATATATGATAATGTCATTTTCTCTTCCTTGAAATGCATCTAGAGTATTAATATCAATTTTTTTTGATATTTTATCATAACCACCATTACTTACTGATTTTCTTATTAATTCTTTTTGTCCACGATATCCCGTAATAATACCAATATCCAAATCTTTAATTACATTCTCATTTTTAAAACACTCTAGCAGTTTTTTTATTATAGTATTTTCAATATAATTGCAAAATGATCCGCCTTTAAGTCTATCTTCATCTTTTCCATTCATCATTGATGTATCAATCCATACAATTGACTTTCCTTCAAATTTTTTTATTGGATGTGTTCTATTTTTATCATCAACTTCAGTTGCTATTTTACCATCATAAAAAACTTGACTAATTAAATTACCAATATTACGTTTCATTCTATATTGAACAGTTAATATTTGTTTATGCGTATCTGGCAACACATTAAACAACAAATCAAACAATCTATATTTAGGATCTTTGGTTAATTGAGATATTATAGGAGATAATTCTTGGTCTGCATAAGCTGGTAACTGATTTTGATCTCCTACTAATACAATTTTCTTAGATTTAATTATTGATACTAATAATTCTGGTGTTGTTGCTTTCGCCGCTTCATCGATTATCACATAATCAAAATCTAAGTCCTTTACAAAATCATTAGACAAAAAACCAACACATGTTCCTGCAATAATAGTTGCACTTTTTATAACTTGATAATCCAAAGTTTCTAAATTACTGCATCTATTAATCCAATCAGCTTGTATATCTTTTATTCTTGACCATCTTTCTACCATTTTTTTGTCTAAAATATCTTTATACATTAAATTTTTTTGTTCTATGTATGCATTAGATTTTTCTTTAATATCTGTAAATAAATTCTTTCTAATGGCACCTATAGTACATTTTTCTTCCACCTTTGCAGATATGTTCTCCGTACGACCAATACGGATAATATTCCACTGCCCGCTATTCATTTCTATTAAACCTTCTATAATATTGTCTACAGCAGTATGGGATTGGGATACAATAAGAATTCTAGATGTATCATCTAGCTTATCAATCTGCATTAAGATTTGTTGTATAATTTCTTTTATTACTGTTGTTTTTCCTGTCCCTGGAGGACCTTGTATTAAACTAATACTATCAGAATAAAGTGCTTTTTTTATTGCTTCTTTTTGAGAAGAATTCAATTTATTTGTACTAAATTTTATATTTTGTAAATAGGGGGTATACGTTGGTTCATCCAAATTAAGTAAAATATCCTTCAAGTTTTTAGAAGAATAATTATCATCATGTAATGAACGTATAGCACGATGTTGCCTTTTATATGCACTTATATTTGCTCTATAGTTTTCCATAATCGGTTTTTGCTTTTTTAATAATTGACGCACTTTTCCTATTTGTATATTTTTATCCAATGTAATGACCAAAATCGGTTTATTTTTATCATAATTTATCTCATGATAAGTACCTACATCAAAAAGAAATAAATTTCCTCTTTGATCTTTGTATTCAACAATATATTTTGTATCATTTTCTATTTCATCAATATCATTATTTTTGTATTCCTCAAGAGTGAGTAGCAACTGATTATCTATTATCTCAAAATCAGAGTAAATAAACCTTTCCTACTCTTTCTTTTTCATTTATTATTGATTCATCCAATCCCTCTGACCAATATCCAAACAAATTATCAAATAGCTCATCCTGTTTTTGTAATGTAGCTTTATTTTTTTTATTGTTTTTAAACTGTATAATTAATTTTTCATTATTATTTTCCGATATTCTAGATAAATTAAATCTTCTTCTATTATCAATAAATTTTATAACACCCTCAATAGTAAATCCCCTTTTTATATTACTTACTTTTCTGTCCGCAGATAATGGCATAATTTTATGAACCATAAATAACTCTTCTTCAGCGTTATATATACATTCCAATGCTATCTTTTTACCTGAAAATATATATTTTTCAAATTTTTCATTATAGTAACCCGAACATTCTTTGAATTGATTTTTCAAATAAGAATTTGTGAGAATTGTCATAGTCGCATCATTTTCTATTAATGAAGTTTTCTTTAAATAATTCAACTTTTTTATGTCAACACTACATAAATATGTATCCTTTTGAGGTTTATTATCACCTATCAAATCCTCCACAATATCAATGACTGGAGCAAGTTCTTGAAATCTATTTTCAGGTTCCTCTGCTACCATTTTACTTATCAAGTTTTTTAATATTTCAGTAGTTCCTAAATCATCCATTGTTTTGCAAATCATTTTAGTACCATTAGGTAACATATTAAATAACACAAAAAACATGACAGCACCTAATGAATAAATGTCACTAGCTTCCGTTGTACTGTTGCCTTTTACGACTTCTGGAGCTGAAAAATTCTGAGAATAGAATGGTAATGTAGTTTCTTGTTCTACTATAGATTTTATCTTACTCGTTCCAAAATCAATAATTTTCACTTCTTTTGTTTCTACATTATACATTATATTTGATGGTTTAATATCTCGGTGTAATACATTATTATTATGTGCTTCCTCTATAGCCTTGAAAATTTTTAAACACAACTCATATTTTTCTATCTGTGAAAATTGATTTAATTCCACTTCTTCAAGATTTGTTCCATCGACATAGTCTAATAAAATTAGTCCACAATCATTTTTCCCATCAAACTCAGCATTTAAAACGTAATCTCTAATTTTCACTATTCCATTACATGAATTCAAAGTTTTAAGAGCATCTACTTCCCTTTTAAACATTAATTTTTGAAATCTATTATTCAACTCTCCAATTAGCTTTAATGCATAAACTTTATCACATGTCTTTTTATTCTTTTCTTTAACCTTAAAAACGATTGTCTCACCAGTTTTAGATTTGTGAATAGTTTCTAAAATCTCATAGTTATCCATAGTACCTTTCCACTCCTTTTTATCATGTTAAAACTCATCATTCATTTAATTTATTATACAAAAACTAATACTAACTTGTTGTCATTATATACTATTTAATATTTGTTAAATTTTGTTGATTTTATTGGTTCTCCATAATATACAATAATAATTTACACTATTATATCATATTTTTGCTAAAAGTACAATTGATAAACTTACAATTTTTTTCAAATACCACTATAACTAACTCATCTCAAATATCTTTCGATCTAAGTTATCTAAAATCTAATTTATAATAAACAATTCCGCATTCGTAAATAATATGCATTTTTCGCCATATATGAATAATTACTCTATTTTATTAAGAAAATATACTATATAATTCAAAAAATAATTACCATTTCTTATTCCTTTAATATAATTTTAGGTGATTGCAAATAAAAAAAATGCCGTTAGTTTGGTTTTCTCCACCCTAACGGCACTGTTTTAGTATCAAGTGTAAATCATTTCTTCTAATTCTTCGAGCGTATATCCGTCGTTATACAATTCCTGTATCACTTCCGGATCCTCGCCATGCATTGCGGCAACGGTCTTTATATCTTCGAGATACTCTTCCTCATAATAATCGTCATACCCCGTATCGATATAGCAGTCGCAACCGTAATCGTACCAATGTCTGCCGTATGATTCGATATAATTAAAATGACCTCTTTCACGTTTACCGTTACTTTTGATTTTCAGAATATCACCCTCATTAAGAACAATATGTTCATACTTGCCATTCTCCAAATCTTGAAATAATTCCGAATCAACCAACGCTTTCCACAATATCTGTTTAGTTGATGCAAATACATAAACACCCTTATCTTTAAAGTGAATTAATGAAATCGGGCTGTCACCTTTTACAAGATACAAATTGTTGTGGTTATCAAGTATATTAAAACTAAAACTTCCCTCTATACTTTCAGCCATGAATTTGATCGTCTTGAAATTAAGTGCGTTTTTATACTTGATTAACTGTACTGCAACAAATGAATCTGTTTCAATTTTGCTCTTAAAGTTATACTTCTTTTGAAGTTCCTTATCATTAAACAGTACACCGTTATGAGCAAGTGCAAACTGACAATTCTTCACCATTTCACTCCAAGGGTGATTGTTGTAGTTCTTGCTCTTGTCACCTTGTGTACTGTGTCTTGTGTGACCGATTACTGCATTAACAAACTTCGGAATATTCG
>OLPN01000369.1_pt1 | contig 47459 bp, 60 predicted proteins | sample 1672601 | NCBI WGS metagenome assembly OLPN01 (sample SAMEA3136704, study PRJEB25190) | human gut metagenome | reverse complement strand
ACGTAGGCTTTCGCGAGGGTCAGCTGACCCTCGTGAATCATAGCCGAAGTTAGCGACTAGCTCAAAGTTGCCCTGCCCACGCGAGTCCCCCTGGAAACCGGGCTCTTTCGGCGTCTGTCAGACAACAACTTTTCATTTTCATTTCTAAAAACCATGAAAGTACTTGCAACATTCCCCCATTTGTACTATGATAGAACCATTGAATTTACAAAAAATCCAATTAAAATTGGTCCAGCAGACCAATTATTGATATACCATGCAATAAAAACATGAAAGTAACCGACAAACACACGAAAAAATCCAAGGCTGAAACAAACAGCCGGATGTGATTATGAAGGGAAAAAAGAAAAATGGGTAAATATTTTGGAACGGATGGCTTCCGTGGAGAAGCCAATGAAAACCTAACTGCAGACCACGCATACAAAATCGGCCGATTCCTGGGCTGGTACTACGGAGAACAGAAACGCAGAAACGGGGATGATACACCGGCACGGATCGTAATCGGAAAAGATACCCGGAGATCCAGCTATATGTTTGAATACACACTGGTAGGTGGTCTGGTAGCTTCCGGGGCAGATGCATACCTGCTTCATGTAACCACAACCCCATCCGTTGCCTATGTGGCAAGAACCGATAATTTTGACTGCGGAATCATGATCTCCGCCAGTCATAACCCATATTATGATAATGGAATCAAACTGATCAATGGAAACGGAGAAAAGATGGATGAAGAGACCATCGCTCTCGTAGAAGACTATCTGGACGGAAAAGTAGAAGTATTTGGTGAAACTTATGAAGAAGTACCATATGCTCATAAAGACCGGATCGGATGTACAGTGGACTATGTGGCAGGAAGAAACCGCTATGTCGGTTATCTGATTTCTCTTGGCATGTATTCTTTCAAAGGCATTAAGGTTGGTCTGGACTGTGCCAACGGAAGTTCCTGGAATATCGCGAAAGCCGTATTTGATGCTCTGGGAGCCAAAACCTATGTGATCAACGCCCAGCCGGACGGAACCAACATCAATAACAACGCCGGATCCACCCATATTGAAGGACTGCAGAAATATGTAGTAGATAACGGACTGGATGTAGGATTTGCCTACGACGGAGATGCCGACCGCTGCCTGTGTGTCGATGAAAAAGGCAATCTGGTAGACGGAGATGCCATTCTCTACATTTATGGAAAATACATGAAAGAGAGAGGAAAACTTCTGACCAACACCGTGGTAACTACGGTCATGTCAAACTTCGGTCTTTATAAAGCGTTCGATGAACTGGGTATCGGCTATGCAAAAACTGCGGTAGGCGATAAATATGTATACGAATATATGAACCAGAACGGCTGCCGGATCGGAGGAGAACAGTCCGGTCATATCATTTTCTCAAAATACGCTTCCACCGGAGATGGTATCCTGACCAGTCTGAAGATGATGGAAGTTATGATGGCGAGAAAAGCAAAGATGAGCCAGCTGACCGAAGGTCTGACTATTTATCCGCAGGTTCTGGAAAATGTAAGAGTAGTCGATAAGACAGCTGCCCAGGAAGATCCGGATGTGAAAGCTGCGGTAAAAGCAGTGGAAGAGGCACTGGGAGACACCGGACGTATCCTGGTCCGTGAATCCGGAACAGAACCGTTACTTCGTGTCATGGTGGAAGCCGAGACCGAAGAATGCTGCCGGAAATATGTCGACCAGGTAGTCGGCGTAGTAAAAGCCAAAGGTCATGTGGCGTAAAATAGAACATACTGTTCTGTCGGGTACTTCAGGCAGAATGGTGAGTGTATATGCATAATCGCGAAAAACAAGTGCAGTAACACAAACGATCTGAGAGGAGAAATAATAATATGTGTGGAATCGTAGGCTATACCGGAATGCACAGCGCAGCCCCGGTTTTACTGGATGGACTGTCCAAGTTGGAATACCGTGGATATGACTCTGCCGGTATCGCAGTCAGAGACGGGGAAAAACAGGCAGAGGTGATCAAAGCCAAAGGCCGCCTGAAAAAACTGATCGACAAGACTAATGGTGGCGACTCTGTACCGGGAACCTGTGGAATCGGGCATACCCGTTGGGCAACTCACGGAGAACCTTCTGAGAATAATGCACATCCTCATATGAGCGATGATGGCAATGTGGTAGCTGTTCATAACGGTATTATTGAAAACTATCAGGAATTAAAAGACAAACTGATTCGAAATGGCTACACCTTCTATTCAGAAACCGATACGGAAGTGGCTGTCAAACTGGTGGATTATTATTATAAAAAATACGAAGGCACACCGGTAGATGCCCTGACACATGCCATGGTTCGTATCCGTGGCTCTTATGCCCTGGCAATCATGTTCAAGGAGTATCCGGAAGAGATCTATGTGGCGAGAAAAGACAGCCCGATGATTCTTGGGGTGGAAAACGGAGAGTCCTTTATTGCATCTGATGTTCCTGCAATCTTAAAATATACAAGAAATGTTTACTATATCGGTAACCTGGAGATGGCCCGTGTCAGAAAAGGAGAGATTACGTTCTTTAATCTGGATGGCGATGAGGTGGAAAAACAGCCGAAAGTCATTGAATGGGATGCGGAAGCAGCTGAAAAAGCAGGATTTGAGCATTTTATGATCAAAGAGATCCATGAACAGCCGAAAGCTGTAGCAGATACGCTGAATTCTGTTCTGCATGATGGTGTGATCGATCTGAGCGATGTGGGGCTTTCCGAGGAAGAAATCAAAAACATCAGTCAGATCTATATCGTGGCATGCGGATCCGCCTATCATGTAGGTATGGCAGCGCAGTATGTGCTGGAAGATCTTGCAAGAATCCCGGTTCGTGTGGAACTGGCATCTGAATTCCGCTACCGGAAACCACTGTTAGATAAGAATGGTCTTGCTATTATCATCAGTCAGTCAGGGGAAACCGCAGACAGCCTTGCCGCACTTCGGGAAGCAAAATCAAAAGGTGTCCGTACTCTCGGAATCGTCAATGTGATCGGATCTTCCATCGCCAGAGAAGCAGATAATGTCTTCTACACTCTGGCAGGACCGGAAATCTCCGTGGCAACCACAAAAGCATACAGTACCCAGCTGATTGCTTCTTACCTGTTGGCGATCCAATTTGCGAAAGTGAGAGAGGAGATTACACAGGAGCAATATGACGGTCTGATTGCAGAGCTGCAGACGCTTCCGGAGAAGATTCAGAAGATCATCGATGACAAAGAACGCCTCCAGTGGTTTGCCGCAAAACAGGTCAATGCGAAAGATATTTTCTTTATTGGCCGTGGCATTGATTATGCCATCAGTATGGAAGGCAGCCTGAAGATGAAAGAGATCAGCTACATCCACTCTGAGGCATATGCCGCAGGCGAACTGAAACACGGAACGATTTCCCTGATTGAAGATGGTACACTGGTGATCGGCTGTCTGACCCAGCCGGCACTGTATGAGAAAACAGTCAGCAACATGGTAGAATGTAAGAGCCGTGGCGCTTATCTGATGGGACTGACGACATACGGCAATTATAATATTGAGGATACTGCGGACTTTGTAACGTATATTCCAAAGACAGATCCACATTTTGCAACTTCACTGGCAGTGATACCGCTGCAGCTGATGGGATATTATGTGTCCGTGGCGAAAGGACTGGATGTAGATAAACCGAGAAACCTGGCGAAGAGCGTGACGGTAGAATAGAGATAACGATTCGGGAATATGAAATCATAAAAATGCATTTTGTTTTCAGTAAACAGAGCTTTACATTGAAAACAAGATGCATTTTTATGATTTACAGAAAGGTTTATTCGGTATTTTTTAAAAACGAAAAATGCTTATCTAAAGCACTTCTTACAAGGCTCATACCCCCGACTTTCCGCCTCTGCCCTGCTGATCTCACTTGCCTTGCTCGGGTCTGTGGTGCCACAGTTATTTTTATTATGATACTTGGATCCGGTAGCTGTGATCCATACCATTTCTTCGTTGGAAGTGGAAGAAGTATCCTGTGGAGCCGCTGTTACCTGTGGGGTGGCTTCCACCTGGCTGGAAGCACCTGCACTTGCAGCAGAGACTTCCTTATTTCCGGAAGAGGAGTTTTCATTTGCAGTTGCCTTCGAACCTGAAGAACTGCTGCCTTTTGATTGGCTCGTCTGTGCCTGTGTTCCCTTATCCTCTTTATCTCCTGGGCTGTAGTCATTGCACGGTTCCTGGTTCCAGGTGATGGTTGTTCCGTCACTGACAGCGACGATCGTGCCCTGTTTATCGGTACGATACACCTGAATATCCATGGATTCCAGCTTGTCCATCACATCTTTATCCGGATGTCCGTACTGGTTATCCTTTCCGCAGCTGATCACTGCATATTCCGGAACGGTTGCCTGGAGAAAATCCCAGCTGGTAGCTGTGGCAGAACCGTGATGTCCCGGAACCAGTACATCGCAAGAGAGGTCAATGCCGGATTCACACATGGCTTTTTCACTGGTGCTTTCCGCATCTCCGGTGAAAATAAAAGAATTATCACCATTTGTCAGCTTGATCGCCACTGAATTCTTATTGCTGTCATTCGGATCAATAGTTGCCGGAGCCAGGATCTGAAAACTTCCGCTTCCGAAAGAAAATTCAGTACCGACTGCAGGATGCTGCATCGTAAGTCCTTTGTCGGCAACTGTCTGGATAAAGGACTGATACAGTTTACTGTCATGTTCATAATCACTGGAAATTACATTTTTTACATCAAAAGCATTTAAACATCCGATCAGTCCTGCCATATGGTCGCTGTCATAATGGGAAGAGATCAGATAGTCAATGGTGGTAACATTCTGTTTTTGCAGATAAGAAACCACAAAACTGGAAGTACTCTTATCACCACCGTCATAAATCATGGTCTGCCCATCGGACTGTACCAGGATACTTAATCCCTGTCCCACATCCAGAAAATGAACTTTCATCTCACCGGCTTCTTTTGTCGGCTCCGGTGTAGGAGTTTCTGTCGGTGTAGGAGTTGCAGTTTCTTCCGGTGTGGTCTCCGGTGTGGGAGTGTCTGTCGGAACTTCCGCAGGTGTAATCTCCGGAGTATCCGTTACAACAGCTTCCGGTGTGTCAGAGGCCTCATCAGTAATGGCAATTGTTCTGGACTGCGCTGCACTTTCCGGGGTAAACGGTGTGGCAGCGATAAAGAACAAAAGCGGCACAAGAAGCGGAACCCATCGGGCAATCGCTGCTTTTTTACGAATCAGATTCCAGATAAATGGAAAAAGAGACACTCCGGCAAGAGTAACGCATAAGCCGAACGGAACAGAAGCAGACAGATTTCCAAGTCCGCCAATGATCAGTACAACTGCGAAAATATACCGGAGAATGTAGAAAGTTTTTTTTCGTTTCATCGTAATCCTCCCTTGTGAATCAAGTAATTATTTTTATTATGATGATACCAAGGTCAAAAGGTCAGAAATCTGACGCAAGCTTGCTTGCAGGAAGATTTCTGATCTTGGGACCTGCCAAAAACATGAGTAAGTAGCCATTTTTCGAAGAAAAATGAGCGAATTACGAATGTTTTTGAGGATTGTGGAAGTACGAAGTACGGAACAATCCGGTATCAAAGGGGTCAAAATACCTTTTGACCTCAACATCTTATAATACTATAGATGGAAGGAAAGGTCAAAAATTCATTGAAATTACCCTTACCATCCAGTATAATAATAGATTGCACGGTAACTGCGCGCTATTCGCTCAGTTCCATTATTTACGAAAAAAACGATGTGACTGCCTTCTGAAAAACAGGAGCGAAACCGCAGTTGCGAAAGGATGAAAATAAAGATGGAAAATAAAAAAGAAACTCTTACCGCTGCTGAAGAACAGAAACGCCAGCAGCAGTTTATTGAAAAAGCCCGCATCTATGTCAGAGAAAAATCAGAAGAACTGGGACGTCCGTTATATGCCTGTACGACTACCTTCGGGTGTCAGATGAACGCGGTTTCCACGATATAAAAAAAGCCCGTAAATAAAGGATTTTTTAAAATTAAAATGCACAAAGGAGAATAAGAAAATGGGATTGCTTGGTAAAATATTCGGCAAGCAGGAAACAAAGACAGAACCGAAAAAAGAAGCGGTGCAAGAAAAACCGAAAGCAGTAATCAAAGAGCAACGGCACATTCTGGAAAACATCGACGCGCACATGGAAACAATCATGGAATACGCAGAGAAAAACGACGATTATAAACTGTCAAAGAAAGCATTGATTGAAGAAGGAAGAGACGACGAAAAAATCTATGAATTTGAAATGTGGGAAGAAACACAATTAAACCAACAACCAGACGGAACGATAGAAGCGACGATTCACGGGGAAACGATCGGAACAATCAAACAAGGAAGCCACGCGAAAGTAAACAAACTTATCAAAAGCGGAAACATAAGGAATATTCACGCGGAAGTGTCGGGCGGAAACTATAAAATATTAAAGTACCTGTCTTCGCGTGATGAATACGTACTTGACGAACTAGAAAATCAATTCAGCATCACAATAGAAATATCATACGCAGAACCGTTATAAAAAATAAGTGCATCAAATACAAAAAAGTGTTTGATGCGCTTATTTTTTTAATTTCGGATATCAGATTTATCAAGAATGATCTTTTGTGCGTCGTCGATTTCAAACGCCAAAGCACAGCCGAGAAAGTCAGCGATCTTTATTAGATCTTCGGCGGAAAAGCTGCCGCGACTAAATTTATTGCTTAGTGACTGCCGCCCGATACCTAAATAGTCGGCAAGTTCGTTCATTTTACGCCCTTTCATTTTCAGAAGGGCTTTTATTTTATCAGATACACCCATGTTATCAACCCACCTTTCTATGAACAAAGGATAACACAAACAAGGTTATAAAGTCAACGATTAAGAGTAAAAAAATAATCAAAAACATTTACAAAAGTATTGACAACATAATCAAAAAGGTGTATTATATAATCAGAAAGAGGAAATAACAGAAAGGCGGTAACAAAATGAAAAGATTTGAAATCGGACAGAGAATTGATAAAGGCGGGGTTGTATTTGAGATAACAGGAAGAACAAAGAAAACTGTTAAATTCGTAGAAATTCAGCACGCAGGAAGATTCAACGAAAGAAGAAGCGAAGAGAAAAAGAAAAAGATCTTCGAATGGCCGGAAAGAGAAATCTTCTTCGTATCGCCTTATGAAGTAGAAGCATAAAGAAAAAACAGAGCCGGGGCAGCAGTCCCCGGCAGAAAGGAAAAAGAAATGTACGAAACGGTAAAAGTTGTTAAGGGATATAAAATCACAAGAATGAAAGGAACGCACGGAGCATATCACGTAAATGTAAGAGAAGACGACCAGATCGGATTTAGAGAGTTTCATACTTTCAGAACAATCAAAGCGGCAACAGAATTCATCGAAACAGCATTATAAAAAACAACTGTAAAAAGTCTGATAAATCAGATATACTTATAGCAAAAACAGAGCCGGGGCGGCAGTCCCGGCAGAAAGGAACAAAATGAAAAAAGACTGGGAAGAAATAGAAAAATTCTTTAAACTTCTGGAGCGTGACGAAACACTGGATAAACAACTGAAAGAAACAACCGGATCAGAAGAATACTTTCTGATTATCTTAGAGAGTTTAAGCCCGCTTCATACACTGGAAACAAGAAAAGAGAAAGAGAGAAAAGAGGAATTGAAAAAATTATATGATCTGTGCAGCTTCGATGAAGAACTTGACAAGGAACTGGGGACCATGGCGGGGATCAACGGCGGATATTTAACAACAGCACTTGAAAAGATCATCAAATAAAGATCCGGGCGGCAGCAGTAGCCGCCCGGCAATTAAAGCAGCCACGATCCGCCCGCGGGAGATTGTGAAGGTCCGAAGCCCTTGTAAATGCTGACGGGTTGCAACGGGGCGTTGTAATGTTGTTTGACAAGTTCCGGCCGGGTTTAATGTGAACCGGGCGTCGTGGGAGAATTAAACCGTTTGTTTCTGTACCACTTCACAAAATCCACACTGAAAGCGCGGGACCTTATAACGCCCGTTTCGTTGCATCTTTAATCACGGTATATAAATTTATGTGAAAGACCATTCGCGAACATGATTTCCACCACGCGGCGATCTTTTACCGTGATACGATCCAAAACCAGATTGAAAAACTCTTTGATCGATTCTTCTTCGACCATTCCGGCTAGATCACTATATACGATATGAGATCCGGCGCGGATCTTATGCGTCAGGAGAAAAGCGGAAGCGGATTTCATGAAGGCGGATTCATCAACACCGGAAGCGATATGCGTTTCGGTCAGTTCTTTCAATTTGTTTTCGGCAGCCACACGCCCGGAATCAAACCGATTTTTCTTTTCCAGATATTCTTTTTCACTCATACCGTCGTCGCTGAAATAATACGCATCTTCCAGACGTTCTTTCGCACGTTCATATTTTCGGATCTGATCTTTCAGGCTTTCAATTTCTGCCGGATCAGCGACCGCACCTTCCTGATCCACCAGATCAGCGCGCCACAACGCGCCACCCGTGGTAGATTTGCCGGTTAATAACTCAAATGTATTATTTAAGCTATCAGACGATAAACCCATAATATCGGCAAATACGGCCTTGTCAGACAGAAGTATTTCTTCCAGATCTTCCGGGGTTTTGATCTTCCGTCGTTCGTTTGATACGCGGACCATAGCGGATATATAGTTAATCACAAACGGACCGATCTTCACGTCGCTGACGTTTAGGTTCTGACAGTGAATCGCCCGCGTTTTTGCGCCGCAATAATACATAGACGGGGTAAAGCCATTCTTTCGGCGTTTATCCTTTTTACCCACTAGATAACCAGAACCACACGAACCGCACTGGATCAGACCGGCGAAGACATTACAATTCTTTTCTACCGGGTGCGATCCAACCATATTTCTTTTATCCCGGTTGATATCCATAATTTTATTAACTTTTTCCCATATTTCAGGATCAATGAGCGGATCAAAGATACCTTCAAGGTACACAACTTCGTCAATCGGCTTTTTTCGGCCGCGCGCGCTTTCCCGGTAATTATAACGATAGTCGCCCTTGTTCATTGGATTTCGTAAAAAGTCCCCGACGGTTTTTGAAGTCCATTCGCCGCCGCGCTTGGTCGGTATGCCGTGAGCGTTGTTATAATCGCGGATCTTTCCGGTTGACTTAACTTCCAGATACATTTCATACATTGCCCGACCGAACGGGGCTTCCTTTTCGGAATGCACCGGCCACCCGGCGGACGAATCCCAGTCCCACCCATAAGGCACACGCGCGCCGTTCCATTTCCCTTCGTTGGCGCGTCCGATCATAATATCCTTCACGCGTTCACTTGTCAGCTTTCTTTCTAATTCAGCAAATACAAGAATAATCTTCAGGACAGCTTCGCCGATCGCGGAAGACGTGTCAAATTGTTCGTTCAGCGAAACAAACGTCACGCGGTTGTATTTGAAATCATCATACATCAAAGAGAAGTCAACCAGATTTCGGGAAATACGGTCGATCTTATACACCAGAACGTGAGACACAAGCCCGGCACGGACTTTTTGCATCATTCTTTCATACGCCGGCCGTTTCGTATTCTTACCGGATCGCCCGGCATCTTCGAAGATCTCTACACGCGACATATCAACGTGTAAGATATGTTTGCAATATGCTTTCAATTCCTTTTTCTGGAACGGAAGCGAATCTTTATCGACCTGATACCCAGTCGATACACGAACATAGATCGCAACGATCCGATCGTCGGCACTGGCAGCAGGCACTTTCATAGCATAAGCCATAATATACACAACCTTTCTATTTTTCTAAAAAAGGGTATAAAAAATAAGCCCTTTCAAAAGAAAAAGGCCTATGCTATAATAACACTTGCTAGGGAGTTACTACAGCCGGCCTTTTCTGTCGACAGGTAACAATCTATTAAAACGTTCACGGTTGCCGCCGTGGGCGTTTTTATTTTTGAAAATGCAATTCTATAATATTTTCCTTAGTTTCCCTGTAATGGTATTTTATGCCATTTTTTCGGCGTCCCCTTTTTCGACGTAACCGAGATCGAATAATTCGTCGGCACGTTCGACAAGTTTTTTTCTACCTTCACTATTAAGGCGTCTATATTTGTTTAATAAATCACTTTCTGATGAAGTAAGGGACGGCGCGGGTGCATTTTCCTTTTTAATTGAAATAGGTTGATCGCTGTCTATCATATCCAGAAGCGAATCAAACGACATTCCCATAGCATTAGCAATACAACGCATTTTTTCAATAGAAGGGACGATGGGCTTTTTGGTCTTTGGGTGTTCGTTCTTTTCTAACATTGAAATATAGCCATTACTAACGCCGGATATTCTGGAAAATTCGCGAAGAGAAAGTCCGTGTTCTGTACGGTAATTCTTCACGATGTCGCCGAGCGTCATTTTTATACACCACCTTTCTTTTATCTGTTTAATATATTATACAATGGCTCAACAAATAAAGCAATACAAAATTTAATATATTAAACACTGTTTAACATATTGACAGTAAGTGTTTAATATGTTAAGCTAAAACCAACAAAACAAGAAAGGAGAAACGCTCATGGGATATAAGATTAAAGAAATCAGAGAAGAAGCAGGCATGACACAGGCGGAACTTTCGGAAAAATCAGGAGTGACGAGAAGCATTATAAACGGGCTTGAAACCGGGAGAACGACGACAACAACAACGGACACTCTAAAAAAGATTGCTTCCGCACTCAATAGAAAGGTAAGTGAAATTTTTTTTGACTAAAGCGCTTAACATATTAAGCAAAAAGGAGCGAACAGAAATGAAAATCACAGTCAAAGGAAACAGCAACGAAAGACTGAAAGTCACATCAGACGAAAGACCGGAAAACGTCGAACCGGTTCTTCAAGAAATAAGAAAGATGTCCCGAAAATTGAGACATCTTCTTAAAAACGGATATGAAATCGACTTAACGATTAGTAGTGAGAATAGCCATCTGGAAGAGTAACAGAATCGATCATATCTTCTTCGCTACTTGAAGAATCATGAACATAGTCAAGAACAACGGTTTCACAATCCAGATCGTCGTCTTCTTCATCAGGATCAAGAATGGAAAGTGAAACATATTCGAACCCGTCGTCTTGAGCAGATTTTAAACTCTCAAGAAGTTCTGAAATATTATAAACAAACATGACAAAATCCCCTTTCTTTCGTACTTGGCGCGTTAACGCCTGTATAAAAAGTATATGAAAGAAAAAGAGAATTTGCAATAGTAATCAATCAACAGAAAGGAGCGAAACAAGATGCGACAAAAGACGCCACCGTGGGAAGAGTTGACGGACGCACAAAAAAGAGAATACACAAAAGACCTTGTAGCCTATGAACTACTAAAGAAGATAAGCAAAGAAAGAAGCTATCTTGAAGTCGAAGACATTATCGGAAGAATGGAAAGACAGCTTGTATACTGGCGGGATCGCGCACCGTGCGAACTTGCCCCGGTAGCCTTAGACAGATACGGCGCAGAAATAACGCCGCCTATTGCGGGAACAATAAGCGGCGGACATTTAACTACTAACGGGTAGTTGAACCGAAGACAAGATCACGAAATTCTGGACCGTGTTTCGTATAAATTTCGCGGAATTCGTCCGGCGATACAGGATTTTCACAAGTGAGTTTATACACTGTATAGGCAGCGGATAAAACGCAAACTTCCATTTCGCCGTCGAATGTCGGGTTATCGGTATGCGACATAATAAACACCCCCTTTCATAATGCGATTATATCACGACAGGACAGGGGACACCACAAGAAAGGAGAAGCGGCAGCGAATGAGAAAAAGAAAAATTGAATCCTACATCATAGCGGCAGCAGTCGCGGCTTTTATTTCCGGTTTCGGAGCGGGAACGGCAGCAGAACAGCACACGCAGGAAGAAGCCGCCCGGCAGCAGTCAACGGAAATGGTAACTTTACAGATTTACAACGAAACACAGAAAACATGGGACACCTATCAGGGAACGCTTGACAGCGAATGTGGACTTCACGGCGACTGGAAATACGAGATCATGGGAAAAGAACTGGTATTAACGGGCGCACGTCTGATCGGACAAGTCCCGGAAGGAGAAACGGACGAATGAAACAGATTTTAAAATATCCGGGAAGCAAATATAAATCAGCAGACTGGATCATACGTCAGTTTCCAGAACATCACAGTTATTTAGAACCGTTTTTCGGATCGGGAGCAATTCTTTTTAACAAAGAACGATCGGACATAGAGACGATAAACGACCTTGACGGAGAAGTAATAAATCTATTCCGACAGATCAAAGAAGCACCGCAAGCAATAGCGGAAGAAATATACTTCCGACCGTATTCGCGGGAAATCTACGACAAAGCATTTGAAAAAGAACCGGAAAACGATTTTGAACGGGCGATAAATTTTATCATACGTTCGAACATGGGACACGGCTACAGGACAAACGGAAAGAAAGTCGGGTGGAAATGCGACGTACAGGGGCGCGAAAGAGCATACGCAGCCCGAGACTGGGCGGAACTGCCGGGAATCATCAGAGAAGCTGCAGAACGACTGAAAGGCGTACAAATTGAGAACAGGCCCGCAGTCGAATTGATCCAAAAATATAATTTTGAAGATGTTCTGATATATGCCGATCCACCGTATCTGCTATCAACACGAGCCGGGAAACAATACCGGCACGAAATGACAGAACGAGATCATGAAGAATTATTGAAAGCCTTGATCGGCCACAAAGGACCGGTCGTTATAAGCGGCTATGATTCGGAAATGTACAACGACATACTGCAGAACTGGCGGAAAGAAACAAAAACAAGCTATGCAATGTCGGCAAAAAAACGAACAGAAGTTATATGGTGCAATAGACCGGAGCCATGGCAACAGGCAACAATATTTTGAAAGGAGAGTAAATGGCAAGAATTAGTTTTCAAGTGCAACCGATACCGGGCGAAAAGAAATTCAAGGACTTTCAAGAGAACTTCGAAACGATCATGGAAACGCTGTTATATTTGCAAAACGCTTTTCCAAAGATCATCGAAGATATGGAAGATCCAGAAGACCGTTACGGTGTGGACGTGATAATCGCATTTGACGCAGATCACAGACACGCGGGCGCAGACACAGCCAAAGAAACGACATTTCAAGAACCCGGCGCAATACATCGGAAGCAGAAAGAAAAGAAAGAAGATCGTTCGAGGCAAATAACCGGAACGCGGGGCGATATATGAAAAAAGAAAGAAAAATCATCATGACATTATCCGGCGACGGCTTGACGGCGGACGAACTGGGGCGACTGGAAAGGACGATCAGACAGATCAACTACACACGCCGGAAAAATAAAGATACCGAAATTCGGTTCAACTACTCACTGAAAGGAGATCTAACCAATGAAGGAAGAAAAGACAATCGAACAGGCGTTGAAGGACGCGGCAGAACAGGCAGGAGCAAAACCGGAAGAAATGAAAACCGTTGCGGTCGAACAAGTCGCCGGGATTCATGTTTTTAGTTCAGACATGGAGAAACCGCCGATTGTGTTAATTGACGGCGAATTTGTGGACGTGGCGACACTTCTGGGATTCGCAATCAGCGAATTCATAGACGGAGCAGTAGCGCAGGGAACGCAACGCGCACACGTCGAAAGATTCGTGGTCGGTATAACACAGCGAGCGATCGCGACGTCAAGAGCGGAAGCATACAGAAAAGCCATTCAGGAAGGAGAGAAACACTAATGGGAATTATGGACGCATTTAAACCGGAAGACCGGACAGAGATTACATATTCTAATTTTTACAACCTGATTAAACAGGCGGCGCAGTACGAAATTGTAATGAACGCCGTTAATTGCAACATACCACATAGATACATACGCGAAGCAATGACGGGCGAAAAGGAAGAAGAAGTCGCAGAAATGGTACAGACAGCCGAAGGCGTTTCGATGAAATTCTACGGAAAAGAACAGCTTCCGGCAGAACCGATCAAAAGCGGCGATTTCCCGATAAAAGCAATCAGTCTGACACCAGAAGCAGCAGCGACCGGGCAAGGCATCATATACCCAACGGAAGTGGCAAACCGCCTAATCGCCGAAGGAAAAGCGGTGGAAACAAAACCGGTTCACGGAACAAGAAAGCGCACGATCGAGAAAGCAAAGAAGAAAGGAACGAAGAACCATGGCAAAAATGAACCTGAAATTTAGAGATTTTTTAACCTTATTAAGTCCGGCGCAGTATATCACGGTACAGGACGAAGACAACCCATTAAAACAGGGAGAATCTGACGCGATCTTCAAAGGAAAAGTCGCGAAAGCCCGTCGGGAAGAAGAACTGGCAGACCGTGAAGTAAAAATGATAGCACCGACAGGAGATCCAGATCTTCCGGGAACTTATGTTTTCAAGATCTGGTTATATAAATAATGACAGTCGGAGAGATCAGGGGAGTATCGCAGCCGTCGGCGCGGGCATGGATAGAAAAAGACGGGAACGTATTATTTGCAGACTGGTTTTATAAGGTCCCGGAAGACCTACTGAAAGCAAAGGTCAAAGAATTTGCATTTGCGCCGGAAATCTGTCACAAGAACTGGGAAAAATTAGGACTTACAAGCCCGATGCAACCGGAAGAAATGCCGGACTATAGTTTTTCTGATTTAATGATGAAACTTTACTACAGAATGAAAATATAAAGGAGATCTAACCAATGGCACTAAACAAAGCATTATTCAGCAGCGATAAAGAGGACTGGGCGACGCCACAGGATTTTTTCGACAGCTTAAATGAAGAATTTCACTTCAATTTAGATCCGTGTGCAGATCCTGAAAATGCAAAATGCGACCGATTCTTCACGAAAGAAGAAAACGGACTTTCGAAGGATTGGGGGGGGGAGTTGCGTTTTTTGCAATCCGCCATACGGCAGAAAGACAACGGGAGAATGGATCGAAAAGTGCTACAAAGAAGCACAAAAAGAGAATACGACCGTTGTTGCACTTATACCGGCACGTACTGATACAAAGTTTTTTCACGATTACATATACGGGAAAGCGGAAATCCGCTTCATAAAGGGCCGGTTAAAATTCGGCAACAGCAAAGACGCAGCACCGTTCCCGTCAATGGTAATTATTTTTAGAAAGGAAGAAAGCATGGACGCGATAAAACAGAAAATCTATGAACTGACAGAAACGGAGTTGAAAGCAGCAAACGAAAAGTTCCCACTTTTCGCAAGTTCTCACGAAGCCTACGGCGTAATTTTTGAAGAATTCGACGAGACACGCGACGAACTGGAATCATTAGAATATAGCATCGATCAATTTTGGTCGGACGTAAAAGAAAATTCTTCGGAAGATGTAAAGAACGACAGACTGACGCGGATTTATGAAAAATCAATCGATCTTGCAGTCGAAGCGATCCAGACTGCAGCAATGGCGCGAAAAGGAATTTTAAGCAGCTACCAGAAAGGAGATCCGGCGCATGGAGAAACGACAGAGAATTGAAGAAGCATTGAAAGAAATCGGGATCTATACCGTGGAAGACTTAAACAGAGCAATCAAAGAGGAAAAACCGCTTGACTTGGGAATTATGACAGGACAGGCGGCAGCAATGAGGAAGGCGGGCTAAATGGATAAAAAGGGAAATCGAATCATAGCCGTTGATTTTGACGGAACACTACATATGGGAACATGGCCGGAAATAGGCGACGTAAACATGACCGTTTTCAACTTCTGCCGGAATGAACAGTTGAACGGATCGCGCCTGATACTCTGGACGAATAGAAACGGGGAACAGTTGGAAGACGCGGTGGCGTGGTGCAAAGAACGCGGGCTTGAATTTGACGCGGTAAACGAAAATCTGCCGGAACTGATCGAACTATACGGAAACGACTGCCGGAAGATCAATGCAGATATCTACATAGACGACAAGGCAGTAAATCCAATAAGAAGACGGCAGATTGCCGGACTTACATCATTAAACCCGTATGACAACCCGACAGATCGGGAAACATTCGCACAGATCCAGAAGCAGAAAGAAACAGAAAGAAAGGAATCTAACCAAAATGAAGAAACTGAAAAGAATTCTGAAAGCGATATCCAGACGGAAAAGGCAAGAGAGACTGAAACGTAACTATAAAAAGTATTCATTGCAGATCCCGCGCCTGATGAAATCAGAAACGACAATGGAACTTGATTTCGCGGCCGGATATCTGATCGGGCAGTTCGAAGCCGCCTACGAATACGGGGAGTTGTCGGAAAAACAATACGACGAACTGACACAGATCGTTAATTATATCCACGAAGGGGAAAGACAAAAAAAGGAAAATGAATAAAAGAAAAAGCGGATTACAGAAGATAAAAACTTCCGTGATCCGCCTTTTCGAACGATATCGAAATCTAACCAAAACCATAATACACCCGGAAGGAGTGAAAAGTCAATGAAAAAACTATATGAAGAAAGCGAACTGAAAAGACTGACAACATCGGAAATTGACAGAATGAAAGACGACACGGTTTTTATACAGATCAGCGAAACGAAATTTGAAAGAAAAAAAGATCCTGAATACGATCGTTATTACGACGCCTATTTATGCGAAGTGATGGACCGCGACAAATACGAAAGAAGAACCAAAACGGGACAATTAAGGAAGCTGAAAAAGAAGATCCATAAATTAAAGGAAGGGAAAGACGATCTTTCGGGAAGGTTAGACGCGGCCGCGGAAATCGCAAGCGCAGAGGTACGCAAACGTCAGAAAGCGGAAGAAACGATCGAAGAAATGAAAGCCGGGTTCAGGGAAATAGAACGCGTGTTCGGAGATTTACCGCCGGAGATCGTTTCGTTATACAGAATACCAGATCGGAAAGGGTAAAAACGCGAACGCGTGTTTCTTCTATATATAAGAAAGAAATCTTAACCGTCCTTGTAATGGGTATTAACAAATCAGACACTATTGTTTTTATATATAAAATAAATAAATACATACATGGACGGGAAGGGGGATTCTATGAAGCAGAAACGAAGCTATGATAACTACGACTACAACGAAGCGTATCAGTATGATCTTGACAAAGAGATAGAGAAGGCAGCAAAAGAGAAATTCAGACATGAGAATCCCTTGTTGATAGATTTCGAAGAACAGTGGAAGGAACAGCAGGCAAAACTTGAAGAATGGGAATACGAACGACTGTTGAAAGAAGGAAAGGTGGAAAGCCTTTACAGAACATCAACGATCAAGTGCAAAAACATAAAATCCGGGAAAGAGATTGCGGAAGTGATGATCTATCCGTCTTTCTATAACCGGGCAGATATGCCACACACGAAGAAAAAGAGAGAAACGAAGCCGTCACAAAGGAATCTGAACGACAAGAACGCCCGCCGATATGTGATCCGACTCGTGAATATCAATTTCGGTTCAGGGGATATCTGGGCGACGTTCGGGTGGGACGATCGCTACATACCGGAAGACATAGAGAGAGCAAAAAAGGACGTGACGAATTTTATCAAGCGAGTGAACCGCAAGAGAAAGAAACACGGGTTCGATAACATGAAATATATCTACGTTCTGGCTGTTGACGATTACACACGCCCGCACTTTCACATACTCATGAGCGGCGACGGCGTGGATCGCGACGAATTAGAAGCAATGTGGGGAAAATGCAAGCGACCGAACACGCGCCGGGTAAAACCGGACGAAGATTTCGGAATAACAGGCCTTGCGACCTACATTTCCCAAAATCCGCACGGGACAAAACGGTGGTGCAGTTCAAAGAACCTAAAAAAGCCACCAGAGCCGACAAGATCATACCGGAAATTCAAGAAACGCCGTGTTGAGAAAATGGCAAAGGATCACGAAACACTGAAACAGAGCCTTGAAAAAGAATACGTGGGCTATCGCTTTTTAGACGCAGAAGTGAAGTTCAACACAGTGACAGCCGCGTTTTACATATACGCAAGAATGACAAGAGACTGAAAGGGGAGATCAAATGGCGATCAAATTACAAAACATGAAAAATTCAGAGATCACGGAGCAGATAAAACTTTTTAACTGGGCGCGATCCGTCCGGGAATTCATACCGGAATTAAAATTATTGCATCATATACCGAACGAAGGGAAGCGGACAAACGGCGCACTTTTAAAGGCTGCCGGAATGGTGGCGGGCGTTCCCGATCTGTCGCTTCCGGTAGCGCGCCGGGGATTCAACGGTCTGTACATCGAAATGAAATTCGGGAATAACAAGCCAACAAAAGATCAGGTCAAATTTATGGCCATGTTAAAAGATCAGGGCTATAAAACGGCCGTTGCATATTCGGCAGAAGAAGCGCGAAGTCTGATCCGGCATTATCTGGCACGGGCAGACAACTTCGATCTGGTTAATTGCGAGGAAGCCCCGAAAATATTCGGGTGTTGCGAAGGTATCAAAGCAGACTGGACGCCGTGCACGAACTGTGAACTGTACAAGAAAAATAAACAGCCGGAATGGTAGGAAGGAGAAAGGACAATGTTTGTAAGATTAAGAGATTTCAAAAGACTGATAAAAGAAGCCTACACGGGCGCGGGCTTATACGTTGCGCGCCGGGGAAATCAGTTACTTTTTGGTGGTTCATACTGGGCGATCGCCACGACAAAAGAATCACTGGATAAAAAGGCACTGGCAGCAGTAATCGAATTAACGGGAGAAATGCCGGAAGATGGGGAGGCTTTCAAGGCGACGAAGGAAGCCAACCAATACGAGATCAACGAAGTACACTGGAATTTAATAGACGCGACGGAGCAATACGAAGACGAAGAAGAGAAACTGACAGTGACGCGCCTTGTATTAAACAAATATCCATGCGGTCAGACCATGCGGATTCTACAGGCAGAAGACAAACGGGTGGACGTACTGGGAGAAGGATTTATACAGGCAATCGATCCGGCATCAATGAACACAGAATATGAATGGGAAATCGAGGGACCATTTATCAATCGACATTTCCCAAAACAGGTATACTGGAAAAGCGAAGCAACAACCCTGACCGCCTTTCTGTACGACCGCGACGATATGAAAGAAAAAGATCTTCTGGACTATTTACAGAATACGAAGATCGAAGGATAAGGAGAAACGGCCATGGCGTATAAACTGGATAAAAACACAAAAACGATCGTCCGGGCAATCATGAAGGATCAGGAGAAGCGAGACAGGAGAAAGCACACCGGGCAGTATACGGCGTTCGACCGACAGGCAGATAAGGCAATCGAAGAAGCAAAAGAGAATATCGGACTGCAAGGATTCACGGGAAGCACACGCGATCAGGTTATCGGGAAGATCTGTCAGAGTTTGAAGGATAATACGCCGTGGGAATTGCTAGGGGAAACGTATTGTTGCCGTCGCCTGTTCTACGAATACCGGAAAGAATTCTGTTATCACGTGGCAGCATCAATGGATATGATCGGCAGCAGTAGGAAGACAGGTCAGAAATGAACAGCGACAGAAGATAGAATGGAGAGTGACAAGTGGCGAAAGAATATGCAAAAGCCTTTTACAATTCCGAAGCATGGAAGAAGACACGGAAAGCATACTACGACAGCAAGGGCGGAATGTGCGAGCGTTGTCAGAAAGAATTCGAAGAAGGCAAACGCAGCTTGAAAGAAGTCAACATCGGAACGATAGTGCATCACAAGATATGGATCACGCCGAAGAATATCAACGATCCGAACGTCACGTTGTCGTGGGATAATCTGGAAGTCGTGTGCGACGAACACCACAACACAGAGCATCACGGCAAGCCGAAGCGATACAGGTTCGACAAGGACGGCAATATCATTCCGACAAAATCATTTTCCTGAAAATCAAAAACAGATCAGCCAAAAACAAAAACGAAATCGCGAAAAGCGCGCCAACCACCCCCCCCGGTGGTACAAAAATTTTTTACCAGAAAGAACCGAGGGAGCTAGGTAAAAAAAACTCTCCGCAGGCGCGCGCACGTGAGAGGGGGTGTAAATGCATGGATTTAGAGAAAGATAGAGAGATAAAACCCGAAGAAGATCAGGCTTTACCGGAGTTATTGGAACTTCTGGAAATATTCAGAGATTTACCGGAAGCACGAAAAAAGAACCTGAAAACGAGACTGAAAAAAGAAGCAGCGGGCGAGATTTTAACCGAAGCAGAGGTTGAAAAGGAACGAAAAAAGATCATGGAATTGTTCAAGGACGTTGAGGACGACCGGAAAAAGAAAATGATCGAACGCAAGGTAAAAGAAATGGCTTTTCAGGCCGTGGCGATCCGGGAAGCGAAATACTCAATCATGACGGAAGGATTAAAGACCGAAGTTGTCAACGGCTCACAAAGATACATGAAAGAGAATCCGGCAGTTGCAACCTTTGACAAATATTCGCGGGCGTATAACTCAAATATCGACAAATTGATCGAGTATTTACCACAACAGCAGACGGAGAAAATAAGCAAGTTGGCAGCGTTCAGAAATGCATAACGTATACGTGAATTACATTGTCGAATATCACGACAAGATCGAACGCGGGCAGATCATAGCGGGAAAATGGATAAAGAAAATTTATAAAATCCTAGTTGACGGCATAAAATCCGGCGACTGGGATTTTGACGCAAAAAAAGCAAATAAGGCAATCCAGTTTATCGAAAATTTCTGCCACCACTCAAAGGGACGGAACGACCTTTTCAAGTTGGAACTATGGCAGAAAGCTATTGTTTCGGCAATTTTCGGAATACTGGATAAAAAGACACATAGACGGCAGTTTCGGGAAATCTTTCTTTTAGTCGGACGTAAGAACGGAAAAAGCCTTTTCGCGGCGGCAATTATGGCATATGTGGCGTATATCGACGGAGAATACGGCAGCGAATTATATTGTCTTGCGCCGAAACTGGATCAGGCTGATATCGTGTATGACAGCTTTTACAAGATCACACAAGCGGAAGAAGAACTGGCAGAAGTGACAAAGAAGCGGCGATCCGATATCTACATAGCGGAATTAAACACCACAATCAAAAAGATCGCGTTCAACGCAAAGAAGGCGGACGGCTTCAACCCGACCATGACGACCAACGACGAAATGGAAGCATGGCCGGGCGATCAGGGCTTGAAGCAGTACGAAGTTATGGTATCAGGTACAGGAGCGCGAACGGAGCCGATCACGCTTTCTACATCGACCGCCGGATATGTCAACGACGGAATCTTCGACGAACTGATGAAACGATCAACAGCTTTCTTGAAAGGATCGAGCAAAGAAAGACGATTGCTTCCGTTCCTGTACATGATCGACGATCTGGAAAAGTGGAACACAAAAGAAGAACTGGCAAAAGCTAACCCGAATTTAGGCGTATCGGTTCAGTGGGAATTCTTCGAAGAACAGATCGCGATCGCGCTACAGTCGTTATCAAAAAAAGCGGAATTCATGACGAAGTATTGCAACATCAAGCAAAATTCTTCGATTGCATGGCTTGACTATGAGACAGTAGCGAAGGCAGCAGAACAACCGCACACACTGGACGACTTCCGGGGTTGCTATTGCGTGGCCGGTATAGACCTTTCACGAACAACCGACCTGACAGCCGTTTCACTGGTTATCGAAAAGGGCGGAAAGAATCACATTATCACACAATTTTTCATGCCACAGGAACGCTACAACGTGGCAATCGACGAAGAAGGCGTCCCATACAACATTTTCAAAGAACAGGGCTATCTCACGATATCGGGAGAACATCAGGTAAATTACAAAGACGTGTTCGCGTGGTTCGTGCGCCTGATAAAAGAATATAAGATCAGGCCACTAAAAGTCGGTTACGACAGATATTGCGCGGGTTATCTGGTGGAAGAAATGAAAGAAGCAGGCTTCCACATGGACGACGTATATCAGGGAACGAACCTGACGCCTATATTAAACACCTTCGAAGGGGATCTGAAAGACGGAATGTATTTGATCGGAGAAAACAACCTGTTAAAATCACACCTGTTAAACGTGGCCGTCCAGATCCAGACAGACGACAGCAGAATGAAGCCTGTCAAGATCGAAAAACGGGCGCACATCGACGGCGCGGTATCGATCTTCGATGCACTGGCCGTAAAAATGAAATATCACAAGGAAATCGGCAGACAATTACAGAATGCAGCATAAGAGAGGGCGCGCCCCTCTCTTTTTTACGTCTAAAAACAGGTCAGAAATGAACGCACTTAAAAGATAAACTGAACTGTGAATAAAGCCGAAAGGGGGTAGAACGAAACGGGAATATTAAAAGATTTTGCGACATTCCGCAAAATGAAGTTCAGTCCGATTTTTACAATCCGGGGCGAATACAACGTGTCGGCGGATATGGACGCAAGCGATATCATCGGATCAATAACAAACTGTATCGCAACGAACGTCGGAAAACTGACACCGCAGTTGATTCGCACAGATTCGCGCGGAATGATGATTCGCGACGATTATCTGGCGAAACTTCTTTCCTTGCGTTGGTCGCCGGAATTGTCCGTATACGACGCACTGTACAAAATGGCGGCACAGCTTGTCAGAAATTCCAATGCATTCGCAGTGATTTTTTACAATGACGATTTTTCCAAAGTCAAAAGCATTGTGCCGATCACGACACGCGGGTTCAGAGTGTGGGAAGACGAAGAAACCGGAGCAATGTTATTCCGGTTCACGTGGGACTATGACGGGAAGATCTACACGGTCCCGTATCAATCCGTGATCCACCTGAAAGCGAGATTCGACAGAAAGCGTTTTTTAGGATCTGAACCAGATCCGGCATTGAAAAACACACTGGAATTACTGGACGCAACCGGACAGGCCTTGCGGAATCTGGTTAAAAATTCCGCCAACCTGAAAGGTTATTTGAAATATAACAACTTTGCGGACGACGAAGAACTGAAAAAGAAAGTAAAAGAATTTCAGGAAGCATACATGGACGCGAGCAACGAAGGCGGACTGGGTGGACTGGATAACACAATGGAATTTCACGAAATTAACCAGAAAGCCCCAACTATTCCGACGTTGCAATCGCAGTTTTTACGCGATAACGTATACCGCTATTACAACGTGAATGAAAATATTTTAATGTCAAAATTTTCAGAATCAGAGTGGAACGCATTTTACGAAAGCGTGATCGAACCGATCGCCCTTCAATTATCACTTGAATTCACATTCAAATTACTGACGGAGAGGGAAAGAGGATTCGGAAATAAGATCATATTTTCTTCAAATCGTTTACAGTATGCGACATTGCAGACACGATCAACAATCGGATCGATTCTGTATGACCGAGGAATTATCACAATCAACGAATTCCGGGAACTTCTCTACTATGAGCCAATCGAAGACGGCGACGTGAGAATGGTATCACTGAACTACGTCAAAGCGGACGATCAATCACTGTACCAGACGGGGCAGCAGGACGGAAGCGGCGGCAATGGACCGCCGGAAGGCGACGGACAGCAGCAGGCGGCGAAAGTACCGCTTGAAATGCTCATGAACGCTATTTATGTACAAGCAAAACTGAAAGGGGGCAGACAATGGCGGACGTATTAAAAGGGCTTGAAATCAAAAACATGACCGACGTTTCCGTGGATCTCTACTTTTACGGCGATATCGTGTCGGACTGGTGGGGAGCATGGCAGAACGAAGATCAGTACCCGGACGCAATCAAGAATTTTCTTTCACAGGCAGAAGGAAAAGACTTGAATGTATATGTTAATTCCGGCGGCGGATCAGTGTTCGCAGGAATGGCGATCTACAACATGATTAAACGCCACGGAGAAAAAAACAAAGTGAAAGTATACGTGGACGGCTTGGCCGGTTCGATTGCATCTGTAATCGCATTTGCGGGAACAGAGCCGCCGGAAATTCCGTCGAATGCATTCTTGATGATTCACAAGCCATGGGGCGCAATTTCCGGCAATGCGGACGAAATGCGAAAAATGGCGGACGATCTGGATAAAATACAGACCGGAATCATGAACGTATATGAAGATCATCTGGCGGAAGGCGTCACGATCGATCAGGTGGAAGCACTGGTAGACGCGGAAACATGGTTGGACGGAAAGGAAGCGGCGAAATATTTCAATATCGCACAGACAGACGCGGCCGATTATGTGGCAGCAGTCGGCGACTATTTGAGCCACGCCGGAAAGTTGCCGGAAAAATTCAAATCACACCAGAAACACCCGGAGCAGACACCGAAGGGACCTACACCGGAAGAACAGGCGAAAGCGGCAGCAGACGCCGAAAAAAGAAACCAGATCAAAAGATTATGTATCGAGGGAATGACGAAAGGAGAATAAAGCGAATATGAAGCATGAAGAACTTGTGAACATGAACATGAAAGACCTGAAAGCAAGACTGAAAGAGATCGGCACACAGGCACAGACAGCAGAAGGCGAAGCACTGGACGCCTTGACAACCGAAGCCGAAGACATTAACGGCATTTTACAGGATATTCAGAACCGCGCAAATATCGCGGGACTGGCAGCACAGGTGGGCGACAATGCCGGGGAAGGAACACCGGGAGAGAAAGGCGACGACGTGAAGAACAAAAAGCGCGAAGAAAGAGGGCAGAGCCTGAAAGACGGAAAGACAGTACAGTTCAACGCAAAAGTAGCGTTCGGATCTGTACAGAATGCGCTTTCTGTCACACAGGCAGTCACACCAAAACACACCGCGAGCGACGTAAAAGAGACATTCAACGACGTTTCCTCACTGGTGGATCGCGTCAGAGCAATTCCGCTAAATGGCGGCGAAACATATCAGAGAGGATATGTAAAAAGCTACGGCGACGGAGCAGGAAGCACAGCCGAAAGCGCAGACTATAGCGCAACAGAACCGACATTCGGCTATGTAACCATGGAAAAACAGAAGATCACAGCATACACAGAAGAACCAGAAGAAATGGTCAAACTTCCGAACGCTGATTACGATTCTGTAGTAGAAGGATCTGTCACACGCGCAATCAGAAAGTACATGAATCGACAGATCATGATCGGGGACGGTACAAGCGGAAAATTCAAAGGCATTTTCCACAACCCGACAAAAGCAGCCGATCAGGTTATTGATCCAGCAAAAGACCTTTCTATGAAGGCGATTACAGACGAAACACTGGACGATATCATCTATGGTTACGGCGGAGACGAGGAAGTGGAAGACGTTGCCGTTCTGATCCTGAACAAAAAGGATCTGAAAGCATTTGCGAAACTGAAAGATAAACAGGGACGCAAATTCTACACAATCGTAAATCACGGAAACACCGGAACAATCGACGGCGTACCGTATGTTATCAATTCCGCTTGTAAAGCTGTGACAGACGCGCAGACTTCAACAGCGGAATACTGCATGGCGTATGGACCACTTAGCAACTACGAAATGCCGATCTTTTCTGATATCGACGCGAGAAAATCAACCGATTACAAATTCAAACAGGGACAGATCGCATACAGAGCGGATATTTTTGCGGGCGGTGCGGTTGCTGCATATAACGGATTTATCCGCGTGAAACGACCGGAAGCAGGAAAATAAGAAACAGAAAGGACGGCTAAACAATGACGTATAACGAACTTGTGGACGCGGCAAAATTGCGCGTCCGAAAACTTTCAAATGATGCATTAGACGAAGACGTGAAAACCCACGTTGATTTCGTACTGGCAGACCTGAAAAGAATTGGGGTAAACGAAGAAAAATATCTAAAAGCCCCGGAAGATCCGTTAATCATTGGGGCCGTCCTTGCGTATGTCAAAGCATATTACGGAATGGACGCATACCACGACAAATGGTTAGCGGCCTACGATATGCATTTAACCAGAATCAAAGGGGGCGACTACAAATAGACACATATATCATACTGGTTGAACCGGGCGAAACCAAAGAAGAAGACGTCAAAAACGGCGTGATCGCAACCGTTGAACCGATCGGGCGTGATGAATATATGGCGGCAGGACAAAAGGGCATGAAAGCCCGCCACAAGTTCGACGTATGGGGCAACGAGTACAACGACGAACAGGAAGTTGAATACAACGGTCGCCGCCTGACGATATACAGAAGTTACGGCCCAAAAGACGACGGAAAGATCGAACTGTACGCCGGAGAAAGGGCGGGCAATGTGTGAAAGTAAAGATAGACATTGACGGGCTTTCCGACGCGGTACAAGAAGAATTGAAAAACTGGAAGAAAGACACGTGCAACCCGGTTCTAAACGAAGCATACAAAGCGGGAGCAGAAGAAGGGAAGAAAGTTCTTTTGCAGGGCGGACCATACAAGGAGCGCACCGGGAAGTATACGAAGGACTGGGATGTAACGCAAAGAGACAGCAGAGCCGGAAGGATAACCGGGACAGAAAGTTATTCAGTACACAACAAAAAACATTATCAATTAACACACCTTTTACAGAACGGACACGCAAGCAGAAACGGCGGTCGTGTCAAAGCATATCCGCACATCGACGGCGCGGAAGAAAAGGCAGAAAAGGCAGCAACAGACTATATCGAGGATAAGTTAGGGGGATAACATGCCGACGATTGAAGAAATCATTAAAAGAGCAACGGCGATCGGGCTTCCGATCACGGAGAACGCATGGAAGAAGACGGCGAAAAAGCCGGTCCCTGATCCGCCGTATATAGTCTATCTAGTTAGTGAGGACCAGAGGGGCGACGATAACAAGAACAGAATCCGGGAGATCGACGGATCACTGGAACTGTACACGGACAGAACGCCGGACGGATCACTGGAAGAACGGATCGAAGAAGAAGTTCTTTTCGATCTGCCGTTTAGCAAATATCAGGCAGAGATCACTTCCGAAAACATGGTTCAGACGGCGTATGAATTCAATATCACGCAGAAGAAAGGCAGGAAATAGAAATGGCAGAAACAGAAAGAATTATTCTGGGATCTGGAAACGTCCATATGAAATTATTTGACGGGAATCTGCCGTCGGTTGATGAAATTTGTACAGACGAAAATCAGATCTCATACATTCAGGGCGGAGCGACTATTGAGTACAAGCCGAGTTATTACACGGCAAAGGACGACACAAGAAAGATCCAGAAAACCGTTATCACAGACGAAGAAGCCACAATGAAAAGCGGATTAATGACATTTTGCGGAAACACGCTTGAAAAGATCTGTGATACCGCCCGCGTAAGCTATGCGGAAAAGACTTCGACCAAAAAGAAAAGAAGAATCGTAAAAGTCGGCGGCGGAAACAATCAGGGCAGAAAGAAATATGTAATTTGTTTCCACCATGAAGATCCGGTGGATGGCGATATCTGGGTAATGGTTGTCGGAAACAATCAGGCCGGTTTTTCCCTTGCGTTCGCAAACGACAAAGAAACTGTCGTAGACGCAGAATTCACGGCATTACCGCAGGACAAAGAAGGAACACTGATTCACTACGAAGAAGAAGTTCTGGAAGATACACAGAGTTTGAGCGATACAACCGAACAGAAACCGGTCGCAGATAAATAAAACAGATAAAACGATCACAAGGCGGCGTATAGACAAAAACGCCGCCTTTTTCAGAAGGAGAAAAGACAATGGCGAACATGAATTTTGATTTTAATAAAATTAACAGATCCTTTTTCACGGTAACACTTACGGACGGAAAGAAATTACTGGTTAAGATGCCAAAGAAAGGAACATTCGGAAAACTGGCAGCAGTTCAGGACATGGACACCGACAATATGACAATGGACGACGCAATGGATACGCTAGGCGCGATCGTTGCAGAAGCCTTGTCGAACAATTTACAGGGCGAAAAGATCACAACGGAATACATCACGGATCAGTACGACGTGGAAGAAATGTCAGAATTTGTGGATAACTATATGGCGTTCGTAAACGGAGCAAAGAAAAACCCAAACTAATTATTCCGTACTATGACGATCCAGAATACGAAGAACCAAAGTTTCCACTGAAAACGAAGTCCGAAAAGTTAGTGATTAACTATACCGGGCTAAATATGTGGGAAGTGGAAGAACTGGATCTTGACGTCTATCTGTTTTTAGTACGGGAAGCATTTATCTATTACACAAGCCAAACAGAGAAGGGGCGGGAGTACCTAGAAAATTGTTGGCGCATGAAGCAGACAAAACCAGATCGGCAGCGTCTACGCGAAAAATTCAGCAAGAAAGGGGGAGAATAAATGGCGTCAAAAGGCAAAATAGCCGGAATTACTATCGAAATCGGCGGCGATACCACGAAATTAGATAAAGCCTTACAGGGAGTAAATAAACAAACCAGAGACGCACAAAAGGAGCTGAAAGAAGTAAACAAATTACTGAAATTAGATCCAAAAAATACGGAACTTCTGGCGCAGAAACAAAAATTACTTGCAGAATCGATCGACGGGACGAAAGAAAAACTGAATATTCTGAAAGACGCCGAAAAACAGGTTCAACAGCAGTTCGAAAACGGCGAAGCATCAGAAGAACAGTACAGAGCGTTGCAACGCGAAATCATTCAGACAGAACAACAGTTGAAAAACCTGAAAAAACAGGCAGAAGACAGCAACGGCGCACTGGATAAGATCGGAGAAGCTGCCGGGAAGATTGGCGAAAAGTCTGAAGCACTGGGAAAGAAGTTAATTCCGGTAACGGCGGGAATAACAGCAGTCGGAACGGCGGCCGTGGCATCATTCAATGAACTTGACGAAGGTTGCGACACAATCATCACAAAAACAGGAGCTTCAGGAGAAGCACTGGACGGATTAACAGAATCTATGAACAATGTGTTCGGAGATCTTCCGACAGATGCGGAAACGGCCGGAATTGCGATCGGGGAAGTCAACACAAGATTCGGCGCGACGGGAGAAATACTGGAAGGCCTGTCAAAACAGTTTATCGAATTCGCAGAGATCAATGGAACTGATCTAAATGGTTCGATTGATTCAGTCGACGCGGTCATGACAAAGTTTAACGTCGATGCATCGGAAACGCCGTCAGTACTTGGACTTCTGACGAAAGCCGGACAAGATACAGGAATTTCAATGGAAACACTACTGGGAACATTGCAGACGAACGGCGCAACACTAAAAGAAATGGGCCTAGATCTCACGGGTTCAGTAAATCTTTTGGCACAGTTCGAAAGCAGCGGCGTTGATGCATCAACCGCCATGGCAGGATTGAAAAAAGCACAGCAAAACGCAACAGCAGAAGGGAAGACATTAAAAGACGCATTATCAGAAACGATTGACAAAATCAAAAACGCAGGCAGCGAAACAGACGCACTGCAGGCAGCAACAGAACTATTCGGCAAGAAGGGCGCGGCAGAAATGACGCAGGCAATCAGAGAAGGAAGATTCAGCGTCGAAGATCTGACCGGATCACTGGACGATTATAAAACGACAGTAGAAGATACATTCAATGCAACATTAGATCCGCCGGACAAGGCGAAAGTTGCGTTGAATAATTTAAAAATCGCGGGCACGGATCTTGGCGAAACACTGTTAAATACAGTAACACCAATTCTTGAAAAAGTTGTCGATAAAGTAAAAGAATTCACAGCGCGGTTTTCAAGCCTATCAGACAGTCAGAAAGAAATGATCGTAAAGATCGCGGCGGTTGTGGCAGCAGTCGGACCGGCGTTGATTATCTTCGGAAAAGTGGCGTCGGGAATTAGTCAGATATGCGGTCTAGCGTCGAAACTGGGCGGCTTGCTAAAAGGTGCGCCCGCGCTCATGGGAATTTTATCGAATCCGGTAACAATTGTTATTGCATTGATCGCGGCAGCAGTCGCGGCGATCGTCCTATTGTGGAATAATTGCGAAGGTTTCCGAAATGCCGTGAAGAAAATTCTTTCAGCAATAACGGAATTCTTTCAGAACGCATGGGACAAGATTCAGGAAGCATGGGCGAACGCCCAACCATATTTCGAAATGATAAAAGAAGGAATCAAAACCGCCTTTTCAGTAGTTGCGGAAATCCTGACAGCACCGTTTCGGATCGCTTGGTTTCTGATAACTTCGATCTGGGACATTGCAACTACATATTTTCAGAATGTGTGGATCGGAATCCAGACTGTTTTTTCAGTCGTCGGGCAGGTAATCGGCGGATTTTTCGAATCTGCATGGATCATTATAAAAGGCGTCTGGGATGTGGCTGTTCTGTATTTTCAAACAATCTGGTCGAATATACAGGCAGTATTTTCGGTAGTTGCTACAGTTTTAGGCGGATTTTTTCAAGTTGCATGGACTACAATTACAACAATCTGGGACGTGGCGACCGGGTATTTTCAAATGATCTGGTCTGTGATACAGGGAATTTTTTCAGTTGTACAGTCCGTACTTTCCGGCGACTTTTCAGGCGCATGGGAAGCGATAAAAGGCATCTGGTCAGCCGTGACTGGTTGGTTCGGTCAGGTATGGTCAGGGATTCAGAATATTTTCGGATCTGTCGGAAGTTGGTTCGGATCAATCTTTCAGTCAGCATGGAACGCGGTTCAAAATGTCTTTTCAAACTGGGGATCATTCTTTTCTGGCTTGTGGGGCATTATCCGAAACACATTTTCAAATCTGGGAACGTCTATCGCGAACGCGATCGGCGGCGCGGTAAAATCCGGGATCAATGGCGTAATATCTATGATTCAAAACACGGTCAATTCCGCGATCAGAATTATCAATGGAGCAATTAACTTGATTAACCGTCTTCCGGGCGTATCGGTTGGAAATGTCGGATATTTAAGTCTGCCACGACTGGCGAAGGGCGGTATCTTAACAAACGGCCGCGCGATTGTAGCGGAAGCGGGACCGGAGATCGTCGAAATGGTAAACGGTAAAACAATCGTTACACCACTTTCAGGAACAGCAAAGAACACGGCACTTGAAAGAAACTTCGGCGGACAGAAAGGAACACTGAAACAAGAAATCAGCATGAATATAGAAAATTTCTATAACAACAGAAAACAGGACGTACGCGAGCTGACGGAAGAAGTTATGGAAATGGCGCAGGAATTAAAGGAAAGGGACGATAAAGTATATGCTTAATGAATTTTACGACGATATCAACAGTTTTACATACAACGGGCGGAATTCGCTTGATATGGGACTGGCAGTATACGAAAAAGAAAACATATACGGCCGTCCCAAACCTGTTATTGAAAAAGTAAACATTCCGGGACGTGGCGACGTGATTCTGAACAACAAAACAGATCCGATCGATAACGAAGAATACGAAGATTTCCAGAAGGTGTATAAATGCTATGTTATGCCGGAAGAATATCAGGATCTTGAAATGGTCGCCCGGAATGTGTATGCGTGGTTATACCAGACTGTGCAATATTCACGGCTTGACGACAGTTACGAACGCAATTATTACAGAATGGCCCATGTATCGGAAGAAATGTCGGTGGAAGAAATCGCCGCCGCACTTCTGGGGACCTTAGAAATACAGTTCACTTGCCACCCGTACAAATATTCATACGACGGCGAAAGAACACTAACACTCACAAAAGCGACAAGCATTTTCAATACAGAAGGCTTTACGGCATATCCGTACATGAAGATCTATGCGACGGGTGCGGTTACGTTGTACATCAACGACCGCGCCCATACATTCAAGGAAATAGAAGACTATATCGAAGTAGACAGCGCGCTATTAAATGCGTACAAAGGGGACACGCTGCAAAATAACAAAATGACTACAACATTATTTCCGAAACTGACAGCGGGCGAAAATAAAATCCGTTGGGCGGGCAATGTAAAGAAAATTGACATTGTGCCGCGGTGGTGCTGCCTGTGATACCGATTCTATATGATCCCCTTGAAACGCAATTTGATTCAAACGGAATCGGACTTCTGACGGACGCGATATCTTGCATTGTAGAGGAAGAAAGAAACGGATCTTTTGAACTGACTTTACAATATCCACAAGAAGGACATCTGGCCGATTACATCGTGGAAGATGCAATCATAAAGGCAAAACCAAACGACAAAGACAAAGATCAGCTATTCAGGATCTATAAATCAGGAAAGCCAATCGGCGGCGTGAACACATACTACGCCGAACATATCAGTTATGAATTGAACATGAATCCGGTATGTCGCCCGAAGATATCCGGGAAGAACGCACAAGAAGCGATCACGCAGCTTTTAGAAGAAGCAGTGGTCGAAAACAACTATACGGCGTGGTCGGATATCACAACCAGAAACAGCACACAGATAGACGACGTGTTAAGTGTCCGAAACATTCTAGGCGGGACAGAAGGATCAATCCTTGATGTCTGGGGCGGGGAATATCAATTCGATAACTTTATCGTGAAGCTGCATAAATCCCGCGGATCAGATACCGGAGCAACGATCCGGTACGGAAAGAACCTGATTTCAGCAGAGCAGGAAAAAAACATCGGCGACGTGATAACGGCGATATTTCCATATTGTTATTACACACCGGAAAAGGAAGAAGGAGCGACGGAAGAACCAGATCCGGTTTTCGTTTCACTTCCTGAAAAGTTTATCAACACACCAAACGCGGACAAATACGCCCGCCTAAAGTGTGTGCCAATGGATTTTTCAGACGAATTCGAAGACGGCGTGATCGTATCAGAAGAAATGCTTCGCAAGGTTGCAAAAACCTATACAGAAAGCGGAATCGACGAACCGAAAATATCGATCAAAGCAACATTCCAAAATCTGAAAAAGACAAAGGACTATGAAAATATACAGGCACTTGAAACGATCGGAATTTGTGACACTGTAACGGTCATGATCGAAAAACTGGGAATCGAAGTCAAAGCAAAGATCGTTAAATACTCATACGACAGCATCAAAGAGCGATTCGACAGTGTAGAGATCGGAGAACCGAAAACAAACCTGACAAAGGCGATCACGGCAGCACAAAAGGAACAAAAAGAACAGATCGTAAAATCCGCCACCCGTGCGGAAATTATACAGAAGCGTATCGAACAGACCATAAAGGACGTGACGGCAGCGATTACGGGCAATTCCGGCGGCCATGTGCTTTTATACCCGGCAGAGAATCCGCAGGAAATCTATATCATGGATACAGATTCAACAGCAACGGCGAAAAACGTCTGGCGGTGGAATCTGGCCGGACTGGGACATTCAAGCAACGGAATCGGCGGACCGTTTGAAACGGCGATCACGGCAGCAGGTCAGATCGTGGCCGATTTTGTGGCGGTTGGAAAACTAAACGGCGCACTGATCGAAGCCGGGACCATTAACGCGGAATCCCTGTCAGTAGAGTATAAACAGAGCGTAAAGAAGTACACAGACGACGGCGACGCGAAACTGTTATCGGAAATGAAGTCAAGATTCGAAGTAACAGGCGAATCAATCACGGCGGAAGTGGAAAGAGCGCAGGCAGCAGAAAAGACCATATCGGACGATCTGAAACTGACAAAGCAGGACGCGGAAGATTTCAAAGAAAATGTCGAAGGAGCATTCCGGGACGGCATAATCACGGAAACAGAAGCACAGACGATCGAAAGATATATCAAAGAACTGGAAAAAGACAACGCTTCAATCCAAAAGCAATACAACGCGGTTCTGGATTCAGCTTCGAGACAGTCAACAACAACAGGAAGTAATTTTTCGATTAAATTCAATGCAGATTGCAAGACGGAAATATCATCAAGCGGCACGAAATACGATTATCTGTATTTATTCTACCAGAAGGACGGCAAGATCTACAAAGCACTGAACAAAGTAAGCGGCGCAGATATCGCCGGGAAAACGTATATCGTGCCGTCAACAGATATTTATATTCAATGGTATTCGGATAGTTCGGGTAATAAATACTACGGATTTTCAATCGACGAGATCAAACAGGTATCAACGGCGGCAGATACAACCGGAACGGAAAGTACACTTCCGACTTACGAAGTGATCGAAGCTGCCACCGTGTCAATGATCCAGACGTCGCACCCATACGAAAATAATATGCGTAAGTTGTGGCATTACAAAAAGCGGACGGCCACACGGTCAACACTTATAAGCAAGAAAAACGCCTACACGAACGCATACAACGCGTTGATAGCCGCAATCAACAACGCAATTTCAGACAAAAAGATCACGGCGACAGAGAAAGCGAACGTCAATACGAAATTCGATGCATATAACGCAGCACTGGCGGACTTGAAAGAGACAATCGAAGCAGCGGGCGTGGACGTGGCAGCAGTCGCGGCGGCAGCAGTCGCAGAGTACGCAAGGGCGGCGATCAAAGTAGAAGCAGACAAGATCGAACTCCGGGTAACATCGGCGCAGGCGGAATCCCTGATCGAGCAAAAGGCGGATTCTATCAGATTGAAAGCGTCGAAGATTGCATGGTCGGCGACCTATTCTTCTATGAGTGAATCCGGCATTTTAAAATGTACGTCCGCAGAATTAAAAGGATCTATGAAATGTGGGTATGATTCCGGGTACTGGGTAGAACTTGCAGGAAGCGGAAGACTGACTGGTGGTTATGGATCGGCGCAATACGGATATATTGACTATTCAGCAAGTGCCACGGACGTAGACACCGGGGCAAGATACAATGGCCTACAAGTACAGGGCGGATGCATGAGAATTTCAGTCAATCAGTTATCGACAAGAAAAACAAGCAACACCGGCACAATTGCATATATCGGAGCAACAGGCAAATTCGAATATATAAGCAAAATTCAGGACAACGGCGATGGGACGATCACATGGTGGAATTCAACTGTTAGTTTTGAGAATGGACTTATGGTTTCGTCACTGTAAAGGAGAAAAAATGGAACTGGGAGAAACATTACAGATTTTAGAAGGAATTATCTACGAAAAGGCAAAAAGAGAATTGGAAACGGCGGAAACGCCACTATCACTTCAAACGGTCGTCATGGACGCGGTAGCGGCAAAATTCAAAGAAGAAGCATATGAAAATTTGAGAATCAGCACGATGCAGAAAGAAACACAGACAGAAGCGCGCACCGGAACACCGGAAGAACTTCTGAAAGAATTAAATGAGGGAGAGGGGGCGAAGAAATAGTGAAAGGCTACGCAGCGGAAATAAACGGCGACGCAATCTTCCTGACGAAAGACGCGCAACTTGACACGGCGTTAAAAAACGGTTGTAACATTGTCAGAATCGAAGATGACGACGGGCAAACAATAATTGCCACACCGGAAAACGGTTTTCTTGAAGACCGTCCGACATTGGAAGAAACAGGAACAATGACCAACCCATACGCGGAAGCGTTGGCAATGCTAGAGAAAGGGGAAAACTAATGGCAGATATCACAATCACACAAAAGATCACGATCGAACTTGACGGGAAAAGCCCTTTTGAATATGTCGTGATGAAACAGGGCGACAAGGGTTCACGAATTCTGGCCGTCTCATTATTACAAAACAAACAACCGTATGAAATCCCAACGGGTTGCACCGCGCGGATTAAATACTATAAGCCGGACGGAAACCCGGTATTGAACGATTGCACCCTGTCAGGGAACGAAATTCTTGTAACCTACACGGAACAAATGTTAGCGGCTGCAGGCGTCGGAAAAGGCGAAATCGTTCTGCTAAAAGGCGGAAAGGAATTGAAGTCAGCAACCTACTACACGAAGATTGTAGAAACCGTATACAAGACAGACGGGTTCGTGAGTGACAAAGAATTTCTTTCTATGGGAACAATTTTTAACGATATGGATCAGGCAGCGCAGGCAGCGGCGGCAAACGCAAAGATCGCGGAAACTGCCGCCGCAAATGCAAATCAGGCGGCCAACAGCGCAAACGGCGCAGCAAGAGCGGCCAACAGCGCGGCCGAAAAAGCCACATCAGCAACAGGCACAGCAAACAGCGCAGCAGCAGCGGCAAATCAGGCGGCCAACAGCGCAAACGGCGCAACAAGCGCGGCAAACAGCGCAGCCGAAAAAGCCACATCAGCAACAGGCACAGCAAACAGCGCAGCAGCAGTGGCAAATCAGGCGGCCAACAGCGCAGCAGGCGCAGCAAGCGCGGCAAACAGCGCGGCCGAAAAAGCCACATCAGCAGCAACAAAAGCAACAGAAGCAGCCGGAGCAGCAACAACGGCGGCGGGGAACGCGAATAGCGCAGTTACAAAAGCAAATGAAGCGACAACGGCAGCAAATGCCGCAGCACAGAAAGCAACAGAGCAGACAACGGCAGCAAAAGCGGCGACAGAAGCGGCGCAGACGGTAGCGGACAACGTAAGCGGAATTATTGACGAAAAGATTCTGGAAGCCTTTTTCGGCTCTATGAGGAATGGAAAGATATATCAGACAGAATTATATTTGTCAGTAACAAATCCGACGTCGGACGGAACGAAAACGCTTGCAAATGCCGGGAAAGTATGCGAACCGTCAACCGATACGGTAGAAGGGCAGGACGACTACGAAGGTATCGGGATCTTTACATGGTTTAACTGCAACTACGTAACGAACGAATACGGCCGGAAGGTCCCGACGGCGGTTGAAGGTTGGGGAAATGGCTTCAAGAATGACGGTTCGGTAGATGTCGGCGTAATTGCCATGACGCCATACTGGAACGTGGAAGAAAAAGACGGGAAGCAGATCTGGACGTTGTCAGATACGCCGAACGATGAATACGGGCTTGTAGGTTGGGAAACCGCAAAGAAAGAAGACGGAAACTTCGCCCCGTATGTCGTACATAGTAAATATGTAAGCGGAATCGGAACAGACGGACTTTTGCGATCCTTTAAAAATTCCAAACCGGAAAGAAATCAGTGCTACAACAACATGATTACAAACTACCAGAAGAAAGGAAAAGGCTACTGGGGCGGCGGAAAAGAAAGAAACCTATATAGAATCCTGTATCAGGTTATCAAGTACGCAACAAAGAACGAACAGACTATTTTTCAGGGAACGACAAACTATAACTTCCAGTATGCGGCAGCAGTACAGAGAGACACGAAAGAAACCTATTTTCCGGTAACAAATGCACAGGCGGCAAATATTATCGTCGGCGCGTATGTATCGGTCGGCTATGGTTCGGTAAGCGGATCAAACGTAAATAACGATCGCGGCGTCGGTACGATTCACAAATACGCGGACGATGTAAAGGTATTGAGAATCGAAGATTTGGACGAAAACAACAAAGCGGTATATCTGGACGTGAAAGAAGGGTTCACGACAACACCGGTCGCGATCAGCGACACAGTAAACGCACCGATCACAATGTCTTCTATGCACTGGTGGAGCGGATCAACAGATCGAGTTATCGGAAAACACGACGGATCGTTGACGTCGAACACAGACGGCAAACACCCGTATAGAGTTATGGGTATCGAAGATGCGGTCGGCGGATATATCGTATATGCAGATTCCGTGATGGTATTCAAAGAAGATTACAGCAAAGACGTATATATCGCCCGCCGGGGGACAAAACACGTCGCAGACGAAGCAACAATCAAAAGCACATATAAACTGATTGGCAACATTCCGGCAAACGACGGCGCGGATTTCTGGATCGGAGATATCGGAGTAGATACGGAAACTTGCGCATGGTTTGTGAAGGCAGTCGGCAGCAGTGATCGGCAAGGTTGGGGCGATCGTTGCTATGCAGGCGGAAAGAACACATCAGGAACAAGAGAAGACCTTGGACGCGGTGCTCTCTGGTCTGGCGCGCCTGGCGGCCCCGTTTACGTGTTTTGCGGGGACTGGCTTGGCTGGACGTCCTGGCACTGCCTTGGCTGCGATTGATACAGTAGGTCGTCGGGGGTGAATTCCCTTTAGGGAAGAGGGGATCGCCCTTAATACGACCGGACGGTATAGAAGGACTTACGACGCACGCGGTAATCTCAGGAATGGCGCGAATGGCGGCCCCGTTTACGTGAATTGCAGGAACAGGCTTGACAGGACGAACTGGAACTGCCTTGGCTGAAATTGTTTATTTCATTTTATTTTACAAAAATACTTTGCGTCGTATTTCGCACCCGTAAAGGGTGTAGCCTAAATGGCTCTTGGGCGGTTGCCCGAAATACTTTTTATAGACCTACCAAAACTTTAGAGATGAAGGAGTAAGGACAGCCGGGGTTCGCCCGGTCGTCGGGGTTAGTAGTAAAAACCGAAAGCCCTTATAAAGACAATCGAATGAAACGATATTGTAAGAATGTAGATATAACAGATAGAAAATTGATTCAAAAGGCGGTGCATAAATGTTTAAGAAATAAATATAAAAGAAATGACGTTCTGGAAATGTTTTCGGAATATTCCGGGCTTCCAAAAGATTTTATCAAGGGAGCGTTTGAAGAATTCGGAATCAAAGCGTTACGACCGTTCGCTGAAACAGCAGTGGACGGCATACGCGAAGAACTGATCCAGAACAAAATAAAATTCAAGCCGATATGGTACAAAGAAAAGATCGACGCTTCCAGTCAGAAGGTGCGCCGGATCGGGATTCAAAATATCAAACAACAGATTTACGATTATATCGCCGTGGAAGCAATGAAAGATTTTCTGAAAAGAATCGGCGAATATCAATGCGCGGCACTGAAACACAAAGGACAGTCATACGGGATCAAAGCGATCAAGAAATGGTTGCGAAATAAGAATATCAGATACGCCGGGCAATGCGATATAAAGAAATGCTATCCGTCGATCGATCGGGAAAAGGTCATGGAGTTTTTAAGAAAATATATTAAAAACGAACCGTTATTAAACCTGATCGCGCTTCTGATCGGAACATTCGAAACAGGATTAAGCATTGGATCGTATTTAAGTCAGTACCTTTGCAACGTATTTTTATCGCAGATATACCACGAAATAGCCGAAAGAATGTACAGGATCAGGAAGAAAAGAAACGGAATCATGGAACGAATAAAACTGGTATTGCATCAACTTTTCTATATGGATGATATCTTGATTCTTGGCACAAATGCGAAAGACATTCACAAAGCTATGAAGCTAATCACGCAAAAGGCGGAAGAACTGGGACTGAAAATAAAAGACAACTGGATCGTATTTACAACCGTAATGAAACGAAAGGACGACGGACATTTCATCGACATTATGGGCGTAAGAATATACAGACACCATATCACGATTAGACAGCGCGTATTCTTGCGCGTGCGCCGGGCATATAAGAAAGCGCAGGCACTCATAAAGCAAAAGAAAAAGATCCCGCTATGGCTTGCTAGAAAGTGCGCGTCGTATAAAGGAATTTTAGATCACACAAACAGTCAGAAGATCAAAAAGAAGTATCAGACAGCACAAACAATAAAAGTATGTAAAGGAGTAGTTTCGCATGAAAGCAAGATTCGACAAAAGGCAAAACAAAGTTACCGTGAAGCAGCTTAACGGAAAAGATTATATTTTCTTATGCCTGAACGGTAAGACAGTAAAGGAAACACCGGAAGGACAGGACGAGCCACAGACGTTCTACGAATACGACTATACGGAGATCACAGCAGAAACAGGCGCGGTGGATCTGGACGACGTAAAGAAAAACCCGGATCAGTACGCCACATACGAACCGGAAAAAGAAAAGAAGCCAGAAGAAAAAATCGCAGAACTGGAAGAAAAAGTGGAATCACAAGCGTTATTGCTGCAATATTTGGCAGAAATGACAGACGTATATATTCCAGAATAAGAAAGGGGCGGGACGTATGTATAACATTCTCTTGAAAATGAAAACGAAATTTGAATATGAACAGTGGTTAAAAATGGTCAATCAGGCAAAGGCGCGCGGGAAACTGACCGACGAAGAATATAAAAAATTGACCGGAACAGAGGAAAAACAAAACAGGTCAGAAATGACCGAATAAAAGAAATAGAATCATAACAGAAAGGCGGGTGGAAGGAGTGAAAAAATGAATGAATGGAGCGTTATAGTTATGCTAATCACGTTAGGCGGCGGAATTATCGCGCTTGTACGCCCGATCGCAACACTGACAAAAGCGATCACAGAATTAACCGTCACTTGCAAGAATTTAGACGGACAGTTCGCAGCCATGCAGAATAAAAACACAGAGAGCCATAGGAGAATCTGGGAGCATAACGACGAACAGGACAAAAGACTAAACGACCATGAAGCAAGATTGCAAAATATAGAGCATGGAGAAAGGAGAAACACACATGAAAGTAACTAAAGGAACGATCGCAAGAACCGCAATTCTGGTTTTAACCATGATTAACAGCGGACTTGCAATTTTCGGGAAAAGCCCGTTACCGATCAGTGACGAAACCGTGACGCAGGTTGTATCGTTCGGATTTTCCACAGCGGCCGCACTGGTGGCATGGTGGAAGAACAACAGCTTCACAGTTCCCGCACTGAAAGCGGACGCCATGATGAAAGAAACACGCGTGTATGAGCGGAAAGGACGAAAATAATATGAGTATGAATGGAATTGACGTCAGCGGGTGGCAGAAAGGCATTGACCTTTCAAAAGTTCCCGCCGATTTCGTAATCATCAAAGCAACACAGGGTACAAGCTATGTAAATTCTGATTGCGACCGGGCATATCAGCAGGCGAAAGCCGCCGGCCGGTTACTGGGCGTATATCATTATTTTTCCGGCGGCGATCCGGCTAAAGAAGCAGAACATTTCGTAAACAACATTAAATGGTATATCGGCGACGCTATTCTGGTTCTTGACTGGGAAGGAGAGCAGAACGCGAAGTTTTCTCAGGGGCCGGCAATCGCAAAGCCGTTTCTTGACAAAGTAAGAGATCTTACAGGCGTAAAGCCGTTGATCTATATGTCGAAAAGCGTATGCCGTCAGCATGACTGGGCGGCGGTAGCTGCCGAATATGGTTTATGGGTTGCACAGTACGCGAACAATAACGCGACAGGCTATCAGGCGAACCCATGGACGGACGCAAAGGGCTTCGGAGCATGGGGAACGCCCGCGATCTTCCAGTATTCTTCCGCCGGCCGTTTATCCGGTTACAACGGAAATCTGGATATGAATATCGCATACATGGACGCGACAGCATGGAAAGCCTACGCAAAAGGTACGCAGGCGATCCAGACACCGAAAGCAGACGCACCGAACGGATCAGTCCTTGATCTGGTTTACGGCGTAATGACTGGGAAGTATGGAAACGGCGACGCAAGAAAAGCGGTGTTGGGTTCACGTTACAATGAAGTACAAAGCGAGATCAACCACATTCAGGAAGCGTCAGCGGCAACACTGGCAGCCGAAACGAAGGCGGGTAGATACGGAAATGGCGACGTGAGAAAAGCCGTATTAGGCGGCAAATACGACGCCGTACAGAAGATCATTAACGGGCAAAGCACGGGAAGCGGATCTGGCGCGGTGTACTACACGGTAAAGAGTGGCGACACCTTATCAGGAATCGCGGCGAAGTATGGCACTACATACCAGAAGATCGCACAACTTAGCGGAATCAGCAACCCAAACAAAATCTACGCCGGGCAGAAAATCCGCGTAAAATAATGTAACTCAACAACAAAATGTCTCATACCTCCTTAAAATAAAATATGTCACTGGGAAAAGTCATGCGAAAGCATGGCTTTTTCTCATTGAAAAAAAGAACTGTATCAGATATAATATAAAATCGTATAAACATGAACAGAAAGAGGAAATCTAACCATGAATAAAAATAAATTATTTGAAGAAGAATTGATAAACGCGGTCGATCTGGAAGCAGCACCGCCAACAGAAGAACCGGAACGACAGTATTATTATATTGCGAAAGCCCGTAAATATGTAAAAGAATTATCTAAAAAACTAGGGCGTCCGCTTTTCGCGCATGTCACAACCTTTGGTTGTCAGATGAATGCCCGCGACTCCGAAAAACTGGATGGTATTCTGGAGGCGGTCGGTTATATCAAGACAGATAAAGAAGACGAAGCAGACTTTGTTATTTACAATACCTGTACAGTCCGTGAGAATGCCAACCAGCGTGTCTATGGCCGTCTGGGATATCTTGGCAGCATGAAAAAGAAGAAACCACATATGATGATCGCGCTGTGTGGCTGTATGATGCAGGAAGCACATGTGGTGGAAAAACTGAAAAAGAGTTACCGGTTCGTGGATCTGATCTTCGGAACCCATAACATCTTCAAGTTCCCGGAACTTCTGTGTTATGCTATGGAATCGGACCGGATGATCATCGATGTTTGGAAAGATACCGATCAGATCGTGGAAGACCTGCCGGTAGATCGAAAATACAAATTCAAATCCGGTGTCAACATTATGTTTGGGTGCAACAACTTCTGCAGTTACTGTATCGTACCGTATGTCCGTGGCCGTGAGCGAAGCCGGAATCCGGAAGATATCGTAAGAGAGATCGAACATCTGGTAGCGGACGGTGTGGTGGAAGTCATGCTGCTTGGTCAGAATGTAAATTCCTATGGAAAAAATCTGGAGCATCCGATTACATTTGCACAGTTGTTAAAAGAGATTGAAAAGATTGAAGGACTGAAGAGGATCCGGTTCATGACCTCTCATCCAAAGGATCTGTCCGATGAACTGATCGAGGTGATGGCTGAGAGTAAAAAGATCTGTCCGCATCTTCATCTGCCTCTGCAGTCAGGCAGCAGCCGGGTGTTAAAAGAGATGAACCGTCGGTATACAAAAGAGTCCTATCTGGCACTGGTTGACCGGATTCGTGAGAAATTGCCGGATATTTCTCTGACGACGGATATTATTGTGGGATTTCCGGGAGAGACAGAAGAAGACTTTCTGGAGACCATGGATGTAGTCGGAAAAGTGGGATATGACAGCGCATTTACCTTTATTTATTCCAAAAGAAGCGGAACACCTGCAGCGGCCAAAGAGGATCAGGTGCCGGAAGAGGTTGTAAAAGATCGTTTTGACCGTCTTTTAGCGCAGGTGCAGGAAATTGCACGAGAACGTTCTTCCCGTTTTGAGGGAACGGTACAGGAAGTTCTGGTAGAGAGTGTCAACGATCAGGATGCATCTCTGGTAACCGGACGAATGGGCAATAATCTTCTGGTACATTTCCCGGGAGATGCTTCTATGATTGGCACATTCAAACAGATTCATCTGGACGTATGCAAGGGATTCTACTATATGGGAACGCCTGCAGAATAGAAAATGTTACTGTTCACTCTGACTTTTACCTCAACATCATAGAATAGTATCAAAACAGAATAGTAATGTCATGGAAAAAGTATCATTTCAGTAGTAAAATACTGGATAAAAGCAGACAGTATTTGGAAAGTACCGTTTAGACATCAGGAGGTAACATAATGGGTAAGAACACGACAAATGATATGACGCAGGGAAACTGCATGCGTTTACTGGTACAGTTTTTTCTGCCGATCCTGGCAGGAAATCTGTTTCAGCAGTTATACAGCTTTGCAGACTCTATGGTGGTGGGAAAAGGAATTGGCGATACGGCACTTGCAGCAGTCGGAAATACCGGTTCCGTACATTTTCTGATCATTGGTTTCGCAATTGGGCTGACAGGAGGATTGGGAATCTGTATTTCTCAGTCTTTTGGAAGTGGCAATTATGAAAAACTTCGTAAGGAGCTGGCAATGTCTGTCTGGATCTGTCTGGCTATTGGGATTGTGATCACAGTGGTAAGTCTGGCCTTCATGCGGCAATTATTTACATTTCTCCATACACCGGAAGATCTGATGACGGAAACACTGCAATATTTCGGAACAATTCTTGCGGGAACCACCATTACAATTTTTAATAATTTTGCCATGACACTTCTGCGTTCCGTCGGAAACAGCCGGGTGCCTCTGGTTGCAATGATAATTTCCGCCATTGCTAATGTTCTGATGGATCTGTTATTCGTTTTTCCGCTGCATATGGGTGTTTTTGGTGCAGCGTTAGCCACTGTTCTGGCACAGGTTCTGTCTGCGCTTTACTGCTGTTACTACATAGGAAGGGAAAAAAATCTGATCCCGAAAAAAACGGACTGGAAACCACAGAGTGTGATCATCAAAAGACTGACATTGAAAGGTCTGCCTGTTGCCGTTATGAATTCTGTCACTGCAGTGGGTGGAATGGTGTTGCAGACATTTGTCAACAATATGGGAACAAGCTATGTGGCTGCCTATGCGGCATGCACCAAGATCCTCAGTCTTTTTGAACAGCCGGCAAATACAGTGGGCCTGGCACTTCTTACTTTTGTGGGACAGAATTATGGTGCCGGAAAAAAGGAGCGGATACGTACCGGTATCCGGGAAGGAGTTATCCTGACGATCCTGATAAATATTCCACTGGCTTTGATGTTGCTGTGTATTCCTGAGTTTCTGACTTCTTTCATGTTGAATGATGCGTCGATTATTTCTTACACAAGAGATTTTCTGGCGGTTACAGGCATCTGTCTGTTTCCTCTGGGATGGCTGTTTGTGTTCCGCAACGGGTGTCAGGGCATGGGACATACGTTTGTTCCGATGCTTTCAGGAGTCTTGGAAGTGTCTCTTCGAGTGGTCATGGTAAAGCTGCTGACTCCATATCTGGCTTTTCGTGGTGTTGCTCTGGCAGAAGTATCTGCCTGGATCGGCGCCTGGATCATGTTGATGATCACTTACTGGATCTATCAGGAAAGAACGGATTCTTTTCGGTAAGTCTGAGGAGAACATCCTACCTTGGTGCGAAACTGTCGATTGAAATTTGAAAGGTTATGAAATCCGGTATCGAAAGCAATGTCGGAGATACTGCGATCCGTATTGCGCAGAAGGTCGCATGCTGATCGGATACGTACCTGATTCAGATATTCAATGGCTCCGAGACCGAAATTCTGTTTGAAACAGCTCATAAAGTAACTGCTGCTCATATGAGCGATCTTTGCCAGCTGCTCTATGGTGACAGATTCAGAATGATGTTTCTGTATATAAGTGAGAACAGGCCGAAGTGTTTCGGTCATCCGGGATTCTGTCGAAACCGTGTGTTCGGTGCAGAGTCCCGGTGTCGATGCCAGCAGATAAAATAAGCGAAGCAGTTCGCTTTTCAGTAACAGATCAGACGTTGCAAGATTTTTGTGTGCACACTGCATAATAGTCCGGACCGAATCATGGAGTTCATGATACCCCGGGGGTTTCTGAGATACAGGGACCAGAACTCTTCGTCTGGAAGAAAAGATCGGCAGCAGAATATCTGTATAACAACGGTCATCGTAACTTCCCACCAGCATATTCTGATGAAAAACAATGGTATCATAAAAAAAAGAGCTGTGCTCATCCGACATGATAGCATGAAGGACGTTGGGCTGGATCAGAAAGATGTCTCCCGGTTTGGCAGAGATGGTCTGATCCTCGTATTTGAAAAAACCATTTCCAGATTTTATGTAATTTAATTCCATTTCACTGTGCCAGTGCAGCGGTACACTCGTAAAATAATCCGGTATACCGCAGTCATAGTAACTGTATGGAACCTGAATGGATCCGTGTTGGCACTTTTCTTTTATCGCATAAAGATTCATAACATACGCCTCCGTAAAATAAATATCTCCGGCAGAATAAATAAAATCATAGAATAGTATTGCAGAGAATACTGTTTCCGGAAAATATAAAAGAATCAGTTGTAATATATCATATAATGATACGTGTTGCAACGGAAAACAGAGAAGGGTATGATGTTGCAGAATGAAAATCTGTGGCATCAGTAACCCTTTTTTTGCTGTGCAAAATAATATAAATTATTTTTTGAGAATGAAATAAAGGATAAAAATAACCAAAAAAAATATATGGATAAGAAGAAACACAAGAACATTATACAAAAATAATAGAATAGTATCAGAAATAAATAGTATATTGTTTGAAACCTAAGAAAATAAATAGTATTCTGGTAAGCGAAGGTAGTTGTTATAGAGAAACGAGACAACATCAGAAAGAAAGAGGGTTTTACAAAATGTCAAAATGGTTAGATGACGCAATTTTTTATGAAATCTATCCGCAGTCATTTAAAGATACTAACGGGGACGGCATCGGAGATTTTCAGGGTATTATCGAAAAATTAGATTATATCAGAGAACTTGGATGTAACGCTTTATGGATCAATCCTTGTTTTCTCTCTCCGTTCGGAGATGCAGGATACGATGTTGCAGATTACTGTCGTGTAGCTCCACGTTACGGAACCAACGAAGATCTGAAACAGTTATTTGAAGAAGCGCATAAAAAAGGAATTCATGTACTGCTGGACCTGGTGCCGGGACATACTTCTATAGAACATCCATGGTTCATCGAATCCATGAAAGCGGATAAGAACCCATATACCGACCGTTATATCTGGACCGATAAAGTATGGGAATCACCGGAGGTCAGCTTCGGCGGCTCTCTGAGAGGTATCTCTGAGCGTGACGGTGCGGTGGCTGTCAACTTCTTCTCCAATCAGCCGGCATTAAACTATGGTTTTTATCAGCCGGATCCGGAGAAACCGTGGCAGCAGTCGATCGACGATGAAGGACCACAGGCAACTATCGCAGCAATGGAAGATGTAATGAGATTCTGGCTGGGTATGGGCTGTGATGGCTTCCGGGTAGATATGGCAGAGTCTCTGGTGAAAAATGATCCGGAGAAAAAAGGAACCATCCGCGTATGGAAACAGATCAGAGAATTCCTTGATAAAGAATTTCCGGATGCAGCAATGGTATCTGAATGGGGTGATCCACAGAGATCTCTGGAGGGAGGATTCCACATGGACTTTCTGCTGGAGTTTGGCACTTCACACTCCAACGATCTGTTCCGCTGCAAAGAGCCGTATTTTTCATCCCGTGCAAAAGGAAATATCTATGATTTCGTAGAATCCTATAAAGAAAACTGTGAAAAGACAGCCGGCAAAGGTCTGATGTGTATGTTTTCAGGAAACCATGATGTAGACCGTCTGGCACGCCATCTTCACGGTGATGAATTGAAAGTGGCTTTTGCATTTATCCTGTCTATGCCAGGTGCGCCATTTATCTATTATGGCGATGAAATCGGTATGCGTTATGTAGAAGGACTGAAATCTGTAGAAGGCGGTTACAACCGTACCGGTTCCCGTTCTCCGATGCAGTGGGATGACAGCACCAACGCAGGTTTCTCCAGTGCACCGGCAAGTGAACTGTATATTGCCATGGATCCGGATAAAGATCGGCCAACAGCAAAGAAAGAGATGGCAGCTCCGGATTCTCTGTATCATGAAGTGAAAAAACTGATCCGGATCCGTCAGAGCCACAAAGCTCTGCAGAGCCGAGGAAAGATCACTTTTGTTTATGCAGAAAAGAATGCATATCCGCTGGCATACATCCGTGAAGCCGGTGATGAGAAGATCCTCGTGATCATCAATGCAGCCGCAGAGGCAAAAACATTTGCATGCGATGCAGAGCCAAAAGAAGCAATCTATAACTTTGGCGCAGCCGCAGAGGCTAAAAATGGAAAAATAACTGTTCCGGCACAGTCAGCAGGATTTTACCGGATCTGAGAAAACATAAGATAGTTGATAGTTGTTCGCAAAGATTTATGCGATTCGTATAAATTCTGTACATCGCGAAGCGTGTTACTGGGCACAGAGTGAACAGTAACGTTATGATAATTATATATGGAGGTGTAAAATGAGGGAAAACAAAGTAGTTTACGGACTGATCGGATATGGCGGCATGGGCA
>OLPN01000350.1_pt1 | contig 49062 bp, 47 predicted proteins | sample 1672601 | NCBI WGS metagenome assembly OLPN01 (sample SAMEA3136704, study PRJEB25190) | human gut metagenome | reverse complement strand
GTTGGTACAATGATCGAGATCCCAAGAGCTGCTCTTACAGCTGACGAGATCGCTACAGAAGCTGATTTCTTCTGCTTCGGTACTAACGACTTAACACAGATGACATTTGGATTCTCCCGTGATGATGCTGGTAAGTTCTTAAATGCTTACTATGATACAAAGATCTTCGAGAATGATCCATTTGCAAAACTTGACCAGAACGGTGTTGGTAAATTAATGGAGACAGCTATTAAGCTTGGCAAACCAGTTAATCCAAAACTTCATGTTGGTATTTGTGGAGAGCACGGTGGAGATCCATCTTCCGTAGAGTTCTGCCACAAGATTGGTTTGGACTATGTTTCCTGCTCACCATTCCGTGTACCGATCGCTCGTTTAGCAGCAGCTCAGGCAGCTATCTCTCAGAAGTAGGCGAGTGATTTATCACTAAATTAAGAAGCAAAACTTTGAGAAGGTATTGCTGAATATGGATATATTTCTGTGAGAATTAATAACTTAATTCAATGGCAGGAATGAATATAATAAAAAGAACCTCACTACCGGTATTTTTACCAGTAGCGAGGTTTTTTCCTTAGTGGTAAATTCTCTTTTAATTCTAGTAATCTTTTTATTAAATATGCATTTGAAATAGCGAAAGCAGATGCAGTACATTTGAATGTTTTTCAGGAAAATCCTGGTGCGAAGAAATGTTATGAAAAAGCGGGATTTAAGGAAAGAACGTTAACAGAGAATGCGTTTAGTTTTAAGGATGAATCTTGGGGAAGATGTAATATGATTACTACAAGATAAAAACTGTGAATTTAGCGAGGAATTATATATTATGAAAGTAATATTTTTAGATATTGATGGTGTTCTTAACTCTAATTTCTGGAATGATACACATCAAAGAGAAATAAGTGATGGAACACTTATTGATGAAGAAAAAGTAATGTTATTGGGGCAACTTATAAGAAACACAAGTGCTAAGGTTGTATTACATTCCGGTTGGAAGTTTTGGTTTGATAGTGAAGTAAAGCCATTGCGTAGAGAAGCAGAAAGCTTGATAAGTATGCTTGAAAAGGAAGGTATAAAAGTCAATGGTGTAACTCCAGACCATACAACGGAGGAGATAAGAAAAAGCAAAAAATTTAGTCTTGTTAAAGCGAGTGAAATACTTGCATGGGTATCACAGTACGACAATCTTGAAAAGTGGATAGTGATTGATGACCTTGATTTGCACAATGAAGAAATTAGAAAACATCAAATACTTACAGATGCAAGTATTGGTTTAACTGTCGAAAATATATGTGAAGCAGAAAGATTGTTATTGTAAACACGCACACTTTAAAATTTCAGTCTTCCGGTGAGATTGAAAGCGCGCATGAATTTGAAGTTTCTTCACTGAAAGGATAAGAAAATGAACATGGAAAGAAATAGATTCGAATATGGTCACATTATTGACCAGAACACATTTGAACAAACCGCAGAAGAAATAAAACGTGAAGTTTGCGAAAAGATAAATTTCAAAAATGGAATTCTTCGAGAAATAAATGAGGTTCAATTCAATAATGGTATAATTTTGGATGTACGCTGGAAAAAAGATGTTCATTTTGTTTTGTGTGTGAACAGATGGTCTGGCAAATATTTATATTATGTTTTGCGAAATGGAGAACAGGTATCAAGCAGTTATTGGGCTAAGAGGAATGACGAAACGCTTCTACGCAAAATACAACTTTTGGTGAATGAAATTGAGAACGGAGATTTTGACCATAAGAAAACAGAGAGTGAGAAGATAGCCGAAATTATCAGGGACAGAAAGTTAACTGCATGTATGAATAATACGAAGTGGAAGGAATTTATTAAGGCTATAAATGAGGAAATGCCCGTGTTGATACCATGTGACTATTTGACGTTGTTTGGATCGGGTCCATTTTTTACAGCGGGTTTTGATGATGAGCATTTAGGATATAAATTAAAAGCAATTGAATGGGTAAAGGTTAAACCGAAATTTTATGTCAGTAAACATAATGGAAGGTTGGTCGAGGATGACAAAGAACTTTGCGATTTTGAAGAGGAGTTTCTTTGCTTAATGGACAAGTATTATATTCCATATGAATATGATAGCGAAAACGAAGTCTATACCATATATGGCTATAAATAATAAATGTTAACTTTGAAGTTTGAGGTGAGAATACGATGAGTTTTATATTCATGAAAGTAGAAGATTGCGATTTAGAACAATATAAAAAAGATATGCAGGAGGCATTTCAGAAAGGTTTTGAAGAAGAATTTGGAAAAACAGAAGAAGTAATTTTACCAAGAAAAGATGTAGATAAGGCCTTGCAAACAAAGGGGTCGATTGCATATAAGGCAGTTGTTGATGGTGTTATAGTTGGCGGTGCAGTTGTACTGATTAATGAAGAAACACAGTGCAATCATCTGGATTTTCTTTATGTAAAACATGGCACTCAAAGTAAAGGAATAGGAAAGAAAATGTGGGATGAGATTGAAAAAATGCATCCATATACTAAAGTATGGGAAACTTGTACACCATACTTTGAAAAAAGAAATATTCATTTTTATGTGAATAAGTGTGGATTTCATATAGTGGAATTTTGGAACGAAAAAATCCAGACACGAATATGCCAGCAGACTTTGTGGGTGATGGAAATGAAGGAATGTTTCGTTTGCAAAAGGTAATGTAGAGTTTGAATTTAATGATTAGGTGATAAGGATGATTAAAACAGAGTTTGGTATTATTGAGTGTTTTGATGAATTTGAAGATTATACAGAATATGCCCCAGAGAGATACCATTGTGTAGACATTGATGATGACGAATATTTGAATGATTGGTGGGATTCTTTTCTGGAAATAGATACACTTAATGTTTATGATGCACATATTTTGCAACCACAAAAAGCACTCTCCCGTTGGGGAATCACCATTATTCCGCCAAGCTCGTTACCAAAGTTGCTGGATATTGTAGTTTCTGATAAAAGATATCAGCAAGATAAAAGGTTAGTGGCTTTTGCAAGTTTGATAAACAAGGCAATCGAACACGAGAAATTTATGATTCACTACGGAGTGTAATTCTTTGCTGATTGTTAAACAACTTTCAGTAATACGCTATTATAGGTGTAATATCGAAAAAATGCTGGATACAATAAATATTCCGGTGATAAAGATTACAACGGAAATGCTGTGAAAATATCTTGTGGGGTATCAAGCAATAAATAATTGTGAAAGATACCATTCCGGATGAGAAAGTTGAAATTCTTAGAGATAATTGTAATAATCTTCGTGATAGGGCACTGATTGATTTTTTGCTTTCAACAGGTATTCGTGTGGGCGAATTAGTTAGACTGAATATTGATGACATAGATTTTTCGGAGCGAGAATGTGTAGTTTATGGAAAGGGCGATAAAGAGAGAAAAGCATATTTTGATGCTAAGACAAAAATTCATTTATTGAATTATTATATTGAATCAAGGACAGATGATAATAGTGCATTATTTGTGTCGTTAAATAAACCACATAGTAGATTAACGGAAAGTGGAGTTGAATTACGGTTACGGGAAATGGGTAAGAAGTTGGGTGTAGAAAAGGTACACCCACATAAGTTCAGAAGGACTATGGCAACCAGAGCGATTGAGAAGGGTATGCCAATTGAACAGGTGCAGAAGATATTGGGACATGAACAGATAGATACAACACTTAGATATGCTATGGTTAATCAAAATAATGTGAAACTGTCGCATAGAAAATTCATTTCGTAAGTGTTGTAAGTAGCGTTGAAATAATTCAAAAAATAGGTTGAATTTATCCTAGATAAAGTGATATACTATCTATATAAAATGATGGAGGTGCTCATATGACAATAGATACAAACACAATGGTTTCAATTACAGAAGCAAATCAGAACTTTTCAAAAGTTGCAAGATTAGTAGATGAGCTTGGCTCAGTTGTTATACTTAAGAATAATGCACCAAGATACTTGGTAATAGATTTTAGCAAAGCAGATGACAGTGCTGTAGCTAAGGATGAAGATGTGCTTGAAATTTCAAAAAGATTACTTGCACAGAATAAAGAGGCTTATGAGGTGCTTGCTAAATGAAAAGACTGAGCAAAGAGCAGATTTTGATGCTTCATTCACAGCTTATTGAACAGACTGGCGGGACTGCTGGTGTAAGAGATTTCAATTTGTTGGAGTCTGCTATAGAGACTCCGTTTCAGGTATTTGGCGGAGAAGAGCTATATCCAACGATCCAAGCAAAAGGTACATGTCTGGGCTATGGTTTAATAAAGAATCATTGTATGTTGGATGGAAACAAGCGAATAGGAACACATGTGATGCTTGTGTTCTTTGCCTTAAATGGAATCGAATTACGATATACGCAAAAAGAATTGTATGAAATGGTTCTCGCAGTAGCAGATGGAAGTTTGGAATATGAAGATATGCTTAAGTGGATACTGGAGCATCAAGCATAATTGTTTAATATATTTTAATGCCTGTGTTCAATCTTTGGAAGGGCGAACACAGGTGATTATTTGAAGTTGGAGGAGATATAGGTTATGGAGAATATGCAAATAACAACTATAAAAGAGGCTTTAATAAATGCCCCTAATCTCCTTTGGTCTGATTCCCTATTTTTACCAGACACATTAACATGGGAGTTAGAAACAAAGGTTGTCATTTGTGATCCTGATGATGTTGAATCAGAAGATGATGAAATTCCCCAAATTGCAAAAGAAATGGGACTGCCTTTAAGTATAGGGATTCAGGATATTCAGCAGGTTATTGATAATGCAAGACAACAAGTGGAAGATTATAGTATTGAGCAGTTATTTGAGGCGTTCCTTTATTATTATGATAATGACGCTTTTATTGAATTTTGAAAAAGATAACTTCAAGGTTGCGAAAGGAGAACAAAATGTGGGGAGTATGTCTTGATAGTAACGCCATACAAGATGGATTATTTCAGACCGTTATTCAATACAAAAGAAAAGAGAATGGTGAAGTGGTGATTATATCCCCAAAAACTACATACAAACTGGATATTAAGCATGTTAAAGAATTGTCAGCACCTCCCCAATATATTTATGGAGAATGTGTTTCCCCTTGTAATCATCCCGATATGATAGGTATAGTTTGTGATATTGCTTGGCATTTCAAGTTAAACTGCTATTTCTATATAATTAAAGTCAATGGTAGACCGAAAAGCAAACGATACTACGATGGTGATTTGAACCCTATTGTATAACTTCCAGTTTAGAAGAGAGTTTAAATCTCAGCATTACCCCCTTCAACTATGGCACCTGTAATACAGCTGTGCACTACAAATAAGGGTTAAGGTAACACCATGTAATGTGTACTCTGCTCAGGCAGCTATCAGCAATAAATAAGAGTACTCATTCTTTGGAGAAGGTTTTTTTGGTGTCTGCAGAAAAGAAAGTATTGTAAGTGGAATTGCATGTGCTCCATTTTCATATCTGGAATAAGTGCGCTGGTTTACATTCAGCAGCTTTGCAATATATTTCTGTGTATAATCGGAATCTTCTCTCAAATCTCGGATTCTTTGAATATTCATTTAAATGCCCTGTTTGCGTTTGTTCATAAAGAAACTAACATATGAAAATCGGTGTTATTTTTGTTTAGCAACGACTTATCGGCTTGATACTTGTCAAACTAAATGGTAAAATGAAAGCACACTAGGACAGGTCTACCTTGCTGTATGTAACCCAATCCTAAGACTAAAGCCTCGGAGGAGCGTGTAAAATATGCAGGAATTAAAAAAGCTTCCAGTCGGTTTTGAGAACTTTCAGGAAATTCGGAAGTTAGACTTTTATTATGTGGATAAAACAAAATTGGTAGAGCAGCTTCTTGAAAATTGGAGTAAAGTGAATTTATTCACCAGACCACGCCGATTTGGAAAAACCTTAAATATGAGTATGCTTAAGAGCTTTTTCGAGATTGGAACAGACACAGCATTATTTGATGGCCTTTATATTTCGCAGAATGAAGAACTTTGTAAGGAATATATGGGAAAGTATCCTGTTATATTTCTGTCTCTCAAAGGTGTGGATGGACTAACATTTGAAGAAGCACGGTCTGCCCTGTGTGAGTTGATTGCTGGCGAGGTGAGACGATTTAAGTTCTTGCTGAACAGTAGCAGACTGGACAATGACGAAAAGAATATATATCGTGATTTGATTTCACTTCAAGGGGAACAGGAAACTACTCTTGCAACGAAGCTGAAATTCTCACTTAAGAAAATTTCAGAACTTTTATATCAACACTATGGTCAGAAAACGATTGTTTTGATCGACGAGTATGATGTTCCACTTAATAAGGCCTTTCAGCATGGCTATTATAGAGAAATGGTGGCACTTATTCGTGGATTGTTCGGTGAAGCACTTAAAACAAATGATTTTTTACAGTTTGCTGTATTAACAGGATGCCTTCGGGTTTCCAAAGAGAGCATCTTTACTGGCTTGAATAATTTTAAGGTTTATTCGGCAGACGATGTTCGATATGATGAAGAATTCGGCTTTACGAATGAAGAAGTAAAAAAACTGCTGGAAGACTACAATCTGCAGAAGCATTTCACAGAAGTGAAGGAATGGTATGATGGCTATCATTTTGGTAATGCAGATATTTATTGCCCATGGGATGTAATCAATTATGTTGACGATTTGGTAAGTGAGGCTAAATCGCAGCCAAAGGCATATTGGATTAACAGTAGTGGAAATGATCTTGTAAAACGATTTATCGACATGGCAGATAAAACTACAAAGGATGAAATCGAACAATTGATTGTGGGAGAGGCAGTCGAAAAGAGAATCCGCTTGGATCTGACCTACGACGAGATTGATAACAGCATTGATAATTTGTGGAGTGTTCTTTTTACAACCGGATATCTCACAAAAAATGGTGATGTAGAAAATGGGATGTATAGATTGATCATTCCAAACAAGGAAGTCAGGGAAGTCTTTCTTTTACAAATCCGTGACTGGTTTGACCAGGTAGTTGCGAATGACCACGCATCTACGGAAAAAATCAACAGGGGTTTTCTTGAAGGAAAGACAGATGATATCCAGCGGGAACTTACAATGTTTCTTGGCGAAACAATCAGCGTTTTAGATACGAAAGCAAGAAACGAAGAAAAAGAGATTTTTTATCATGGTATTCTGATCGGTATTTTAAAAAATTATTCGGGCTGGGCGGTTAAATCGAATAGAGAATCTGGTGATGGATATGCAGATATTTTGCTTAAGCCTAAGAATCCAGATGTGGGAATCGTGATAGAACTGAAATACGCACATTCCATGAATGAACTTGACAAGGCGTGTGAACGAGCTATGGAACAGATTAAGAATCACAGATATGACGCAGAACTCCGTGAGGATGGACGAAACGATCTTCTTGCATACGGAATTGCATTCTGTAAAAAACGTTGCAAAGTCGTAGTTGAAAAACTATAAAATACAAAAATCAGCACTGTTTTCATCGAGGAAGCTGTGCTGATTTGTTGATTTTTCAGGGTAAAGGAAAAAATGATTATAGACAGATCAAAACAACAGAAAAATCTTCTGGAAATGTTACAGGAAAAAAATGAATACATCAGTGCTCCATGCAATGGCAATGGAATCTGCGGAAAATGTATTGTGCGGTACAAAAGCGGAGCAACAGAACCGACGAAGCAGGATAGAGAGTTTTTATCGGAAAAGCAGTTGGAGCAAGGCTATCGTCTGGCATGCCAGTCATATCCAACGGAAGAATACAAAGTTGAAATTCCGGAACTGGAAGAAACGATAGAAGTCCTTTCGCAGTGGGAGAATCAGAGAACAGAAGAAATTCTGAAAAATACAGCAGAAGGAACGGCAGAGAAAACAGAAAATGCAATTTATGGAATCTGTATCGACATCGGCACCACGACTTTGGCAGCCTTGTTAGTGAACCTGAAAACCGAAGCGGACTGTCAGACCGCAGTATCGGTCAATCATCAGAGAACCTACGGTGCAGATGTGATTTCAAGGATAGATGCCTCTAACAATGGGAAAAAATGGGAGATGCAGCGCTGCATCCGGCAGGATTTACAGAAGCTGGTCGGTGAACTTGCAGAAAAAGAGGGAATCCATGTGGCACAGATACAAAGGATCGTGATCGCAGGAAACACAACGATGTGTCATCTGCTTCGCGGATTTTCATGTGAGACGCTGGGTGTGGCGCCTTTTCTGCCAGTTGACCTTTCATGGATGGAAGGCAGTGCTGCGGATTTTCTTGGAATGAAAGAATTGGATACAAAAGTTGTGATTTTGCCTGGGATCTCAGCGTTTGTAGGGGCTGATATCATGGCTGGCATTGCAAAAATGAATATGCACAGATCCGAAGGATATCATTTGCTGCTGGATATTGGAACGAATGGGGAGATGGTGCTTGGAAATTGCCGTCATATGTATGTGACGTCCACGTCTGCAGGACCGGCGTTTGAAGGCGGAAATATTTCCTGTGGCATGGCGAGCATTCCGGGAGTGATCTCCCATGTTTTCATGGAGGAGACAGGAAAAGCCGGATTTCAGGTGATCGGTGAAACAGATGGAGAAAATAAGAAACAGCAGGCGATCGGAATCTGCGGAACAGGTATGATCGATCTGGTGTATGAACTCCGGGAGCATCAGATGATCGATGAACATGGAACATATTCGGATCTTTATTTTGACACCGGATATAAGCTGGCAGAAAAAGTAAAATTCACACAGAATGACATACGGGAACTTCAGATGGCAAAAGCGGCAATCCGTGCAGGAGTGGATATTTTAGTAAAAAAGGCGGGCATTACGTTTGACGAAGTGGACAACTGTTATCTTGCAGGTGGATTTGGAACAAAGATAGATATCAAAAAGGCGGCAGGGATTGGCCTGATCCCGAAAGAACTGGAGATGAAAACGATCCCGGCCGGAAATACAGTTCTTGCAGGGACAAAAGAGGTTTTACTTGGCAGAATTTCAAAAGAAGAACTTGAAAAAATCCAGACCATGGCAGAAGTCATCAATCTGGCAGAAGAAAATGATTTTGAGGAGCTGTATCTCTCTTACATGGATTTTTAAGTGAATGACAGATAAAAATTCTTGTATTGAAAAGAAAAAATAAGTCTGTTATCATATAAGTATATGGTATGTACGGAAGAAAAAAGATTTGGACAGGTGGCTGAAACCACTACAAATGGAGAAGGACTGGCACAAGGGCTTATGACAAGAAAACATACAATATTAGTTGTGGATGATGCAAGACATAACAGGACTGCATTGCGGGAAATTTTAAATGACAATTATATCGTGCTTGAAGCAGAAAATGGACAGAATGCATTAGCAGTTTTAGAGGAGAAGTATCAGGCGGTAACTGTGATCATTCTTGACCTGATCATGCCGGATATGAGCGGACTGGAACTCTTAGAAATTTTTCACAGGGATGCAAGATATCAGAATATACCTGTGATCGCAATGTTGAGAGACATCAATGATGAGATCGAGTGCAAGTGTCTGGAATACGGAGCATGGGATTTTATGCGGAAACCTTATGATCCGACGATTGTGCGTTTTCGTGTAAAGAATGTGATCGATCGCAGTCAGATGAGAGTGGATGATGAATTAAAGTACCGTGCGGAGTATGATGTGCTTACCGGCATTTTGAACAAATCAAAGTTCTTTTATAATACGAGAAATATGCTGAATATTTTCGGTACGGAAGATTTTGCATTCATCAGGATCGATATTGAAAAATTCCAGCTGATCAATTCCTTTTTTGGAATGGATGAGGGTGATAATTTATTAAAGTATATGGCAGATTATCTGCAGAATGTGGAAAAAGAATATCGTTATATTACTTATGGAAGAATTGAGGCAGATATTTTTGCGGTATGCTTTTCTTATAAAAGTGAGAAAGAGATCACAGACTTTGTGAAGAAATTCACGAATCAGATGGAAAAATATCCTCTGGATTTTGATATCACGCCTTTCTTTGGGATATATCTTGTGAAAAACCGTGATCTTTCCATCAACGAAATGTATGACAAAGCCAATCTTGCATCCAAAAACTGTAAGGGAAATTATATCCAGAACTATTTCTTTTACACAAAAGAGATGAGCGAGGAGATCATCAAGGAGCAGCACATCATCAACAATATGAAGAATGCGCTGAAGAACGAAGAGTTTGTGCTGTATTTGCAGCCCAAATATGAACTTCAGCGAAATTCCATTGCAGGAGCAGAGGTTTTGGTGCGATGGATCACAGCAGATGGCAGGATGATATCGCCGGGAGAATTTATCCCGGTATTTGAGCGGAACGGTTTTATCCTGAAGCTGGATCAGTATGTCTGGGAAAAGACATGCCAGCTGCTTGCGGGATGGAGAGATGAGGGAAGAAAAATATTTCCGGTTTCCGTCAATATTTCGCGTGTAAGTCTTTATAATCCAAAAATTGTGGATGTGATCTGTGGACTGACAGAAAAATACAATATTCCACCGGAATGGCTGCAGTTAGAACTGACAGAGAGTGCATATACAGGAAACCCAAAAGCAATCAAAGAGATGATGGAACAGCTTCAGAAAAAAGGTTTTTCTATTTTGATGGACGATTTTGGAAGTGGTTATTCCTCGCTGAATGTACTAAAAGATATTGCGGTTGACGTCCTGAAAATTGATATGAAGTTTTTGGATGGCTCCGGAGATGATGGCAGGAGTGAAAACATTCTGGCATCGGTAGTCCGCATGGCAAAGTGGCTGAACATGCCGGTCGTAGCTGAGGGTGCGGAGCGCAAAGAGCAGGTATCGTTTCTGCACAGCATCGGATGCGAATATGTGCAGGGATTTTATTTTGCAAGACCAATGCCGGTAAAAGAATATGAAAAGCTGTTGTATGAACAGCCATACTTTGAAGATGATGAGACAAGAGGAACATCCAACGATACGAATGCCATCTGGACAGCGAATATGCAGATGGAAATGATTTTCTCCAACATGATGCAGGCAGCCGCAATTTATGAGTACAGCGACGGAAATATTGAAGTGGTGCGTGTAAATGACGCTTATTTTGACATGTTTGGTTATCATGACACAGATCGTGTGCACAAAGAGATTGAGGGATCCATTGATCATGTTGACAGAGAAAGGTTTATGGATACTTTTGCACAGGTTGTGGAAAATCAAAGCACTGCGGAATGTGAAGTGAAACGTTTTCTCGAGTCTGGCAGGGAAATCTGGATCAAGCTCCGCCTGAAGTATATTAACAGGGTAGGGGAACGCCATATTATTTTTGGCTGCATTGATGATATCACGGTCCAGCGGGAGATGGACAATGAACTTGCAAAGTACCGTCTTGCACTGATGGAAGAAGAGGTAAACGAGAAAACCATGCTTGTCGTGGATGATATGGAGATTAACCGGGCATCGCTGGAGAGTATTTTTGAAACAGATTACCGTATCCTGCAGGCAGGAGATGGGGAAGAGGTACTTCGTATTTTAGAGGAACAGAATTATAAAGTGGATATGATCCTGTTAGATCTGATGATGCCTGGCATGAATGGACAGACGTTTATGCAGGAAAGGAAGAATGATCCAAGGATCTTAAATATTCCGGTGGTGATCATCACGGCGGATGATACAACAGAACAACAGGTATTGACGATGGAATTAGGTGCAAGCGATTACATTGTAAAACCGTTTATTCCGGAGATCGTGACCAGACGTGTGCAGAATGTCTGGGATTCCACAAGGCGAAAAAAAGAAGTTCTGCAGGAGCATCAGAAGTAGTGGATAAGCAAAAAAAACTGCGTGTGTTTTATTCAGATATCAGTGCCTTGCGTGACAGATCAGATCAACCACAGTTGTGGGAGTTTTTGTGCTGCGCCAGACAACAGAAAATAAAACAATGTAAAAATGAAGATGACAGGCTTCGTGCCTTTGGGGCAGGTCTGTTATTGGAATACGGTCTGCGGCAGTATGGTTACACGCAGACAATATCTGTGGGATCACCTGCAGCAGCAGAGTTGGAGCAGACCGGACAAACACGGTCTTTGCAGCAGGTAAGATTCGTTTATGGTGAAAATGGGAAGCCGTATCTTGGGACAGGACAGGGAGAACGGCTTCCGCTTATGTTTAACCTCAGCCATTCGGGCATGTATGTGGCAGCAGCTTTTGGCACAGAGGATATAGGTGTGGATGTGGAGCTGATGCGCACCGGAAAACAGAAGATCGCACAGCGTTTTTTTGCAGAAGATGAGAGAAAATATCTGGAAAAATGTTGGACGGATGAGGCTTTTACCGGAATTTGGACGAGGAAGGAAGCCTACATCAAGGCGGTTGGAACAGGGATCGCAATGTCTTTGGATTCTTTTTCCACGATGGAAGAACAGGTGGGAGAATATTATCTGAAAACATGGAATGTCAAACGTGATGTCTGGCTGTCTGTCTGCCGGAAAGGGAGTGCGATTGGACGCTGTCTGCCGGAGAAAATCGCATTAGAACAGGTGTTTTTATAAGAGACAGAGCTGCAGATCATAATGAGAATGGTACAGGATCAGTACCGATAGAGATGGAAAATGGAGGTTGGGATTCATGTATGACGAGTTGACCGAACAGGACATAAAAAAAATGGAAGAAGAGATTGAGTATCGGAAGCTGGTTGTGAGAAAAAATGCGCTGGAAGCAGTCAAAGAAGCACGTGCGCATGGTGACCTCAGTGAAAATTTTGAATACCATGCAGCAAAAAAAGACAAAAATCAGAATGAGAGCCGTATCCGTTATCTGGAGAAAATGATCAGAACGGCAAAGATTATTTCCACGGATTCTGCGGATGATGAAGTCGGAATGAACAATACTGTTACCGTCTATTTTGAGGATGATGACGAGGAAGAAACCTATAAAATTGTCACAACCATCCGCGGCAATTCCCTGAAAAATCTGATCAGTAACGAATCGCCTCTCGGAAAAGCATTGTTGGGGCACAAAATAGGTGACCACTGCGAAGTAAAAGTAAACGATAACTATTCCTATTTTGTAGAGATACGAAAAATCGAGAATACGGTGGATGATGGAACGGATAAACTGAGAAGTTTTTAATATATAAGAAAGAAGATTGAGGAACAAAAAGATGAGATTAACAGAATTATTAAACAAAGATGAAGTGACGATTTCCTGCGAGCTTTTTCCACCAAAACAGGGTGCGCAGCTGGAAAATTATAAAAATATCGTAAAAGATATGGCGGCATTAAAGCCGGCATATATGAGTGTCACTTACGGCGCAACAGGTGGAACATCTGATTATACGGTAAAACTTGCAGAGGAAGTACGTAACAATAACATTCCGGCGTTGGCACATCTGACCTGTGCCTCTTCCACCAGAGAAAAGGTGGCATCTGTCATTGAGGAGTTAAAGGCAGCAAATATCGAGAATATCCTTGCACTCCGTGGCGATATTCCTGCAAATGCAGATTTTCCGCTGCCGGATCAGTACAAGCACGCAAGTGAACTGATCGCAGATATCAAAGCACAGGGTGATTTCTGTATCGGTGGTGCATGCTACCCGGAAGGACACCCGGAAGCAGCAACGATTTTTGAAGATCTCGACCATTTGAAAGAGAAAGTGGATGCAGGATGCGAGTTCCTCACCACACAGATGTTTTTTGACAATAACATTTTATACAATTTTATGTACAAGGCATTAAAAAAAGGAATAGATGTTCCAATTGTAGCAGGTATTATGCCTGTCACCAACGCAAGCCAGATCAAACGCATCACATCTTTGTCCGGCAATATGGTTCCACCGAGATTTCTTGCGATCGTAGACAGGTTTGGAGACAACCCGGCAGCAATGCGTCAGGCGGGAATTGCATATGCAACAGAGCAGATCATTGATCTGATCGCCAACGGTGTCAATCATGTGCATATTTACACGATGAATAAACCGGATGTTGCAGGAGAGATTTTGGACAATCTTTCCAATATCTATGTGAGATAGTGGATGTAAAATGATTGCTTAAAGTGTGAAGAAAAATCAATATTTTTGAAATGACAGGATACCTCCTGAGCAGATACGGGTAACAACCCCGAACCTGCCGGGAGGTATTTTTGTGTAATTGAAGAAACAAAGTGCATTTTTCGTGCGGTCTGCTGCATAAAATATTTATGTGACCATTGTGTGACCGGGGATACCTATAATAACACAAGGATTTATAAAAAATTCAATGGATGAGCGGAGGAGATGGAGAGTGAAGAAAAAATACATGCTTATGGGAATCGCTGCAGTATTGATTTTGGCAACGATGGTTGGCGGAACGCTTGCAGCTCTGAATACAAAAAGTGAAAAGGCAGTGGCAAATATTTCCATTAAGAGTGTGGGAGTCACGGTGATCGGGGATCAACCTGTGGCACTGGCAGACGGCGGGGAAAAAGAACCGGTTACGATCGTGCCGGGGGAAACGATTATCATGCCGAAGGCAGTACAAAACGATATCCCGGATGGTTATGATGTGTATGTAAAAGTAGTCATTTATCATGCATGGGATACGAAAAGCGGCGGACTTGTGAGTGCAGGGGAGGCGGATGATATCTATGTACATAATCAGGACTGGATCATCGGGTATGAGGATGATGAGCAGATGGTGATGTACTACAAAAAGCCGCTGGCTCCAGAACAGACGACAGCAAACTTTATGGACGGAATTCATTTTAAGGAATCTATGGGAAATGGATTTGCAGATGCAGTCTATACGTTAGAATACGAAGTTACGGCAGTTCAGGCGAATAACGCAAAAGATGCGATCGCAGCAGAGCTTGGCGTGTTCCCGGAGTTTGATGAAAATGGAACGATTTTGTCTGTTTCAGAAACAAGATAACGGTTGAAGGAGATTGGAGCATATGAAAATAAAAAACATGGCAGCCGTTCTGTTGCTTATTTGGACTTGTGGATTTTCATCGGTGGTCAGTGCGGCGGAAATTCAGACTGTGCAGCTGACAGAGGAAAATCAGCTTGTGTATACAAAAGATAAGACAGAACTTGCCGGTGCTTTTGATGGCATGGCACCCGGAGACAGCAGGACCGTTGTCATTAAAATCGAGAATCAAAACAGTCATAAGGCATCTTTTTTTATTTCGCAGAAGACAACGGATGCTTTGGAAGAAGCAGGAAAAGCGTCTGGCGGAGCATATGAGTTTCAGGTGGAGATCGGCAATGATACCGGAAGGATATCTTTGCTGGATGCAGATGCCGGTGGATATGCGGAAAATGTGGCAAGTGCCGAAGGTTTAGCAGAAATTACAGAATTGAATGAGTATCGTTATATGACAGCTCTGGATCCGGGGGAGTCGGCGGATGTCTATGTGACATTGACCTTAGACGGCGAGGGCATGGACAGCGCAGATGGAATTGATTATTCGCGTGCAGCAGGTGCGATGGAATTTGAATTCCGGGCGTACTATGCAGACGACAGAAAGCCGGTTGTGATCACAAATTATGTGACGGAGCACGGAGAAGACAATGTGGTGACAAAGGTTGTAAAGAAAGTGATTCCAAAGACTGTCACAGAACAGCTTGTTCCACTGGCAAATGGTGTCAGGACAGGAGATCCTCTGACAGTGACGGTATCTGCAGGAGTTCTGGTGGCAGGTATAGTGATTGTTAGTATCGCAGTGAAAAAAAGAAAGGTGGAGCGCAAGTCATGAAAAAAGTAAAAAAAATAATTACGGGCTTTCTTACGGTTTTTATCTTCATGGCGCTGGTGCTTCCAATGACAACGGTGAAAGCTTCGGAAGAGAAAGAAGTGGTGGAAAAAAGAATGTATACAGTGACATTCCGTGCAGGAAATATTGCTTGTTTTGATATAGATAAGATCACTGTTTCCGAAGGGATGGAAGTGACAAAAAATTATATTAAGGTAAAAGTTGCAAAGGGAGATACACTTGCTTTCACAGTGCCTGGCTGGGAAAGTGATGCAAGGCTGACATCATGGTTTTCTAACTGCCTGCACTATGAAAAAGAGGCAGCATATGGGTTGAAAGCTTTTAACGGTGTTGTGGGAACTGCGGTGGAGCGGAATACAGAGTATGTTTTGGATTATAAACGTCTGATCGATCCGGTTTCCTATACGGTGAGTTTCATAGACAGTCAGACAAAGGAACAGATTGCGGCTCCGCAGATCACCTATGGAAATGCAGAGGAAACAATCACGGTCATTCCGGTGACTGTTCCGGATTATACACCGACAGAGAGCAGTAAAATTATAAAACTGGAAAAAGGGAAAGAGAACACGGCAACGTTTGAATACCGCTACACCGGGGCTGTGGAGACAATCACCAGCACGGTGACAAATGTGGTTCCGGGCACAACACGGACAGAGACAGTCGTAAGTGAGGTCGAGGAGACGGTCATCATTCCCGGAGCTGCCCAGCCGTCCGGTGTTACTGCAAATGTAGTAAATAATGCGTCAAATACAGCAGACAACCGCGCAAATGGTGGCGGTAATGCAGCAAATACAGCGGCAACGAATACAGCAAATAACGTGGCAGATAATAGTGCGAATAACGCAGACCAGAACGTAGACAATGGCAATGTTGAAATTCCGGAGGAGCAGACTCCGTTGGTCGATGGAGTTGTCGACATCGAAGAGAGCGAGACACCGTTGGCAAACACAGCAGAGGATGAGAGCACCGTTTCCGGCGATGTGGACGGGAAAGATGCCGACCTTGCAGCACAGGAGATCGATGCAGCATCTGTACCGGTGGCTGTGCCGGTGATCGGCGGTATTGCAGCAGTTTTTATTGCGGGACTGATTGCTTTCCTTGTATATAAAAATAGAAAAAGGTCGAAGTAAGCAGGATTTTTAGGTACGGTATTCGACTTTTATGGCAATGCATGCATGTTAGACTTACAGGAAAAATCTGGCAGTCAGAGCTGGAAAAGAGGAGGAGAACTGCATGCTGACGATTCGGACTCTGGGAAAATTTCAGATCAGGGATGAAGAACATATTGTGAATGAGGAAGAAATACGATCTCCGAAAATGATAAATTTACTGGCGTATCTGATTCTTCACAGAAATCAGACACTGACGTTTTATGACATGGCGGATGCGTTGTGGCAGGAGGAAGAAACGGGAAATCCGGCAGGGGCATTGAAGAATCTGATGTATCGTCTGAGAGTTCTTCTGAAGAAAAACTTTGGAGAAGAGGACTTTATCCTGACCGATCATGGTTCCTATCGCTGGAATCCCAGACTGGAAGTGGCAGTGGATGCAGAACGATTCGAACAAATGTTTGAATTGGCAAAGCAGAAACCTATTTCAGAGGGTGAGACGATCCAGAAACTAAAAGCGGCGCTTGCACTTTATCAGGGTGATTTCATGACAAAAGTTGCAGATATGCATTGGGTGATGATGCTGAATACTTATTATCACTCTTTGTATTTAAACTGCGTCCGGTATCTGTGCGAATGTTATGTCCGCGCGGAAAAATATGAGAATCTGGAGCAGCTTTGCAGTCAGGCACTTCAATGGGAAAGTCTTGATGAAGAGTTATATTGTTATCTGATCAAGGCTTTGGCAGGAAAAAATAAAATTGGTTCTGCCCTGGAAGTGTACGAGAATGCATGCCGGACGTTGCAGCAACAGCTCGGAATCTGTGAACTGTCAAAATTAAAGGGCGTTTATGACAAATTACTGAGACAGAATAAAAGCGGAAATGTGCAGGGAATTGCACAGGTACATCAGGATATTGCAGAACAGAATCCAGCGGGAGCGTTTTTGTGCGGGTATCCGGTCTTTCGGGAAATTTGCAGGCTTCAGGTGAGAAAGACAGCGCGTTTTGATGAAAATGAATATATTCTGCTTCTGACCTTAAAGGCGGGGGAGTATACCGGAAGCAAGGTCAGTGATGTCAATCTGTTCCGCATCCGCAATGCGATGCCTCATCTTGTGGAGACATTGAAAAAATCGCTCCGTCCTGGGGACGCGGTGGCACAGTTCAGCGATTCGCAGTATGTGATTTTGCTTTCCGCATGTACCTATGAGGGTGGAATGTTGGTCGCAAACCGGATTATTTCAAAATTTTATCAGGACAATAAAATTTACCGAAATCTGAAAATCAAGATCAATATAGAGAAAGTGAAAACAGCGGAACATATTTTAAACAAATACAGTGGATGAGATCTTTGGAAGAGAAAACAGTAGATCAAAGGGCAAAAGTAAGGAGGATTCTATGAAATTTGCAGCGAGTGTAAAAAAAGTGATAGCATTCCTGTTATGTTTGGCTTTGCTGACATCCGATGTGACCGTCACCAATGCGACAAGTGTAGACACCACGGATGTTTTTACGGAAATTTCCACAGAGATGTTGAATGAGACGAAAAATGCAGGGCAGGAAAGTACCGGGCAGGAAGGAAAAATGTCAGATCCAGACGGAACAGGAAATACAGAAAAAGTCAGGAATACAGAGAACAGCGAGAGCACGAAAGTGACCAACAACATCGGGAATGCAATAGGCACGGAAGCAGTCGAAGGCACGGAAGCAGTCGAAGGCACCGAAGCAATCGAGAACACAGAAGTGACCGATGACACAGAGAGCACTGGGGCGACAGAAGCAATCGAGGAGACGGAGAAAACAGAGGAGACAGAACAACCGGAATTAAAAACCGTCTTCGACTATTCCAATGACGCAGTCCGCGTGGTCGTGACACTTTCGAATGAGACCGATCTTCCGGCAGGCGCAGAGCTTGTCGTGGCACCGGTAGCCGTCACAGCAGAAATGGAAGCATCCATCGATAAAGCGATGGAGGGCGAGTCGAAAGAAAAAGAAGAGGTTGTGGCGTATGACATCTCCTTTGTAAAAGATGGAAAAGAAGTGGAGCCCGGGGCAACCGTGCAGGTGCAGTTATCGCTTGCGCAGGTGAAAGAGGGCGATTCGGCGAGCGTGTATCATTTTGATGAGACAAAAAATGAGATGTTGGATATGAATGCGAACACTTCTGCCGACGGCGAGGTGACATTTGGCACGGATCATTTTTCAAAATATGTCATCGTCAATCATGGAGATAACAACGTGACCGTGACCATCGAACATTATGACAACAGCAAATATCAGGCGCAGGATGAGCAGAGTGCAAAAATTTACAGCGATGATGTCTGCACGATGGTACCGGGAGCAAAAATCAGCGACTACAATAAGGCGTTAAACTGGGATGTGGATCATGTGCAGGTAAACGGAGAAGCATTTTCCCAAAGTGAACTTGAAAACATTGAGATCCATGAGGACAGTGTTGTAAAAGTTTTTTATCAGGCAAAAAATACGGACTATATCGGTGAGGCATCGTTTTATGACTACGAGGTGATCCCTTATGACACAGCCGGACAGCAGAGGGCGGATCTGAGTATCAATGCAGATTCCAACTATCCGTCTGAGCAAAAAGATAACCGTTTCACGGTCGGAACGGTATCCCAGAATTTAAGTGAAAATCAATATGACACCGTCACGAAAAAAACAGGTCAAAACGGAACCACAGACGACCAGCATATCAACGTGTATACCGGAGGAACTGGAGAAAATGCAAAAAAAACAGGAATCGTTACCGGGTTAAGTGATGATTACAAAGAAGTTCTTTTCAGTGTGAATGAACCGGGCGTTTTTCCGAAAGACGGAGCAGCTGCGGCAGGGACAAAAGGACTGACAGTAAAAGAAGGATACAGGTTAAAATTTTCACAAAGTGGTGACACTTATGAACTGAAAGAAGTTTTAGACAAAGAGGACAACGTGGCAGCAACTGCGGGGGCGGATTTCCTGCCATTTGGAAATAATAATTTTTATTTTGGACTCCGCTATGACGTTACCTTTACACTTGGAGATTATATCGGGAAACTGAACTATTCTTTTACCGGGGATGATGATCTCTGGGTGATTCTGGATGGAAAACAGGTGGTCATCGATCTTGGCGGTATCCATGACGCTCTGACAGATACGGCTGATCTCTGGAACTATATTGACAGGACAGACAAAAACAAAGAACATCATCTGACCATTTTATATATGGAGCGCGGTGCAGGAAAGGCAAACTGTAACATGAAGTTTACGCTTCCGAATGCGGACGTGATCAAAGTGGTGGACGATGACGTGCCGGATATCCCACCGGAGAAGCCGGTTGATTTTACGGAGAAGGATGTGGAATATCATAAGACAGCGAAACTGACGGACTGGGAGAACAGAGAGTATCAGATCGATCTTGACGCAAGTTCGCTTGCAACCTCGCAGAGCACAGTTGAAAAAATACAGACAGTGGATGCCATGATGGTATTTGATCTGTCCGGCTCGATGAATGAAATTTTGTCCGGTGAAAATCAATTAAAGGATATCGGAGAATTCAGCAGTGTGAAGAATCAGATGGATATCAATAAAGTGTACTACTGGAATAAATATGAAAAGAGTGGCTGGTGGCCATGGACGTATGATAAGAGTGTCGGAATGGGAACGGCGGCTGTATCCGGTAATGTGTATGCGAAGTATCCCGTAAAATATATCGACGGACAATGGAAAAAGTATGTGGACGGCAGTTATCAGAGCATTTCAGACAGTGATGTGATGGCAGCATGGACGTCTAAGATTTCTGCGTTAAAAGACGCCGCCAGCGGATTTGTGACAGGTATTTCCGATGCATCACCGGACAGTCTGGTCGGAATCGCCACCTTTTATGGCATTGGCAATGGGTGGAACAGCAGTACCGAGGGCAAATTAAACCACAGTCTTTCGAAAGTAAATAAAAATGAGATGTTAAAGTCCGTCAATGCGCTTTTTGCGGACGGCGGTACCTCTCCACAGAAAGGACTGGAGCATGCATACAGCGAATTGCAGAAGGCAGAAGATGACAACAAAAAATATGTGATCCTGTTCTCCGACGGAGAGCCTTCGGACAGCAATGACAAAACGGAGACAGAAGCATCAGCGGTGAAACTGAAAGAGGCAGGCTATACGGTCATCACGGTAGGGCTTGGTTTAAATAACGAGACTGCCACATGGCTGGGAGAGAAAGTGGCATCAGCCGGCTGTGCATTTACGGCGGATACTGCGGAGGAGTTAAACAAAATCTTTCAGAACATCCAGAGCACGATCACACAGTCAAGATCCCTGACCGGAGTGCAGGTGACGGACATTATTGATGCGGAATTTGAGTTGACAGATGCCGAGATCCAACGTCTGAGAGCGGATGGCGCACAGGTAACGGTCAATGAGGATGGCACAACGACGATCAGCTGGCTTGATCAGGAAGTAAAGCCGAAGGAAAACAGCGCCTCCGGCTGGCAGAAAACAATCCATATCGTGGCAAAAGAATCCTGTCTGGGTGGAAATAATATAACTACAAATGTAAATCAAAATTCCTTTTTAAGCTTTGGCGGCACACAGCTGGAATTGCCGCAGCCGACCGTGAATGTGAGAATTGCGTATCAGATCACAGACACAGCAGATACGATTTTCCTCGGGGAAAATCTGGAAAACTATGCAGATGATGCGGCAGTGCGCATGAAAGATGCGGACAGCGCCAGAATGTCACAGGTGTATCTGATGTTCTATACGGACAAAGGCTGCCGTGAGGAGATCACGCAGGAAAACCTGAAAAAAGAGAGACCTAAACAGGATACCACGTATTACGCAAAAGCATTTCTGCCGGTGGAGGAAGCGACAGACGATTCCAACGCAAACTCCACGTTAAACGGTGTGATCTATAAAAATGAGGCACAGGTGGAGGCAACGCACGCGGACGGGGAAGCCTATGCAGGAAAATATGATGTAAAAGTGAAAACAGGAACGCTGATACTCACAAAGAAAATCAGTAAAAAAGATATCAGAGCGTGTGAGGGTGATCCGATCTTTACATTTAAGATCACCAATCAGACGACAGGCGATGTTTATTATAAGACGTTAAGGTTTGGGGAGAAAAGCGCAGAGGAGCAGAACACGACAACCGGAATGTTCAATGTGAAAGCGCAGACGACACTGGAAGGACTTGCGCAGGGAATCTATAAAGTAGAGGAACTTGACACGATGGGCTTTACGTTAAAAGAGTTTACCGCAAACACAAACTGTGCGTCACAGATTGCCGGAAACAGCGCACAATTTGCAGTTGGTATCCGCAGCAGAGACGAGGCCTGCAGCTTTGACGCAGAGGACTTTGTCACAACAGCGGCAGATTCACACTTGCAGGCAGACTGTGTGAACGTCACAGCCAAAAACAATAAGACCAGAAGTGATGGAAAACTCACGGATACGGATGCTGTGAAAAATCAATTTGTGATCCATGAAAAAGCAAATAGCACGACAGATGTTGATAATAATTTCACAACAGATGTGCGCAAATAATCGGAGGCAGTGTGTATGAAAGAAATATGGAAAAAGAAAAAAATATTTGTGATTACAATTGCACTGATGGTTGGAATTATTGGAACAGCAGCAACATTTGCAATTATCACAGCAACAGCAGGAACGGTGACCAATACGTTTCAGGCGGCAAAAGTGGCGACTGAGATTGAGGAAGAGTTTGAGGGCAAAATCAAAGCAGGAAGCACCGTGAAAAAGAATCCGAGTGTAAAAAACACCGGAATTTCGGATGCATTTGTCCGGGTCAGGATCACAATCTCACCGGAACAGACAGAAGTGACGCTGTTAAACGGCACCTGGAACGGTACTGCTTTTTCGGAGAAAGGTAAGGCAGTGGACGGCATTGCAACCGAGCGTACGCTGTATGATCCTGACAGTAATGGAACCGGCTGGTATCAGGGCACGGACGGCTGGTTTTACTACAACAGTCCGGTTGCACCGGGGCAGAGCACGGATAATTTATTTGATGCAGTAAAAATTGGAAATGTGACAAAAAATTTCGATATCACGGTTTATCAGGAGGCAGTGTTTGCCGGAAGTTATGAGGCCAAAGATCAAGTGGAACTTCCGGTTCTGAAGGGATTTTTTGCAGAAGTAACCAAATAAGTCAGAAAGGCGCAAAAGAAAATGACAAGGAAAATTTGCAGTGTATTATCAATGGTGGTATTTCTCGGACTGCTTGTGATCGCAGGCTTTCTGTTTGTCCCGAAAATGCTTGGATATGATGAGTATGCGGTCCTGAGCGGCAGCATGGAACCCGGGATCCCGGTCGGGGCGATCGTCTATGATAAAAATTTTGCCGCGAGTGAGGCAAGGGAAGGAGCAGTCGTCACTTATCAGCTTCCGGCGGGAACGCTGGTAACGCACAGGATCATTTCGGTGGATAAGGAGGAACAGACCGTTGTCACACAGGGAGACGCCAATAATATTGCAGATACAGCTCCCGTTGCATGGCAGCAGATCGTCGGGGTGTATGCATTTCATATCCCGTATCTTGGATATATTTCCATTTATGCAAAGACACCGCTCGGTATTGCGGTGGTGTGCGGTGTTTTGATCGTGCTGATCCTCTTAAACTTCATCCCGGATATTTTAGAGGAGGATAAGAAGAAAAATTTAAATACGGAATGAAGAACAGTTGCTGAAATTTCTGATATATGACCGCCGTGTGACCATTGAGTGATAAAACAGTATCGTAACAAAACGGTTTCTGATAAGGCAGGAACCGCAAGTTGCAGAATGGAAAGTACATAAGAATGAAAAGATTATCATGAAATGAAAAAGGAGATCAGAAATTATGAAGAAAACAAAATTAGTCACAATGCTTGGAGCAATCAGCCTGATCGGAGCAATTGGCGCAGGCAGCACATTCGCTTACCTGACGAGCACAACCGGAACTGTCACCAACACCTTTACCGTCGGCAATGTAAACTTTGATGATGATCCGCTGACAGGCGGTTTATCCGAGTCAAAAGTGGCAAGAGATGAAAACAGCAATCTGTATGTGGATGCTGATGGCACCGGAGAGTGGACGGTAAAAGAAAATAAGTACGAGGATCTGGTTGCAGGAGAAGTGGTATACAAAGATCCGACCGTACACATGGCAGATGATTCACAGGACGCATGGGTATTTGCGAAAATCGTGAATGAAAACCCGGAACTTACGATCACATATGCTTCTGACTGGGTAGATGTGACAGACGCTTATAAAAAAGCTCAGAACTTAAACAACATTGACTACAAAGTATATGCGAAAAAAGATGTGATTTCCAAATCCGCTCATTCAACCATCTTTGAAGAAGTAACGGTTGGAAACAATGTGACAGAGGATACCACATTTACTGATATTAAAGTTTCTGCATGCGCAGTTCAGGCAGCCGGCTTTGCAAGTTACACAGACGCACTTGCACAGGTTTCTTTCAACTAAATAAAAGGTAAAATATCTGAGCAGACTTTTCATAGGGACTATGAGGTCTGCTCATTTTGTGGTACAATCAAAAACAGTGCAGGCAGTTTTTGCGTGCACAGCAGAGTAAAGAGGGAGAGAAACGGGCATGAAACAAAATAAAAGCAGCCGGTCAACGGTTCTTCTTTTTCTTCTTGGCGCAGCGCTGATCGTGGCAGCACTCATTATGCTGGTGCCGGATCTTTTGAATTACAAACAGTCCAACGACACCTATGAGGCATTAAAGGAAAACTATATTTCAGAGAAAGCGGAGAATACGGAAGTGGCGGAGGAGACAGAGGGGGATGATTCGTGGTGGTATACAGATGTGGATGTGAAGCTGGAAGAACTTCAGCAGGTCAATGCGGATATTATCGGCTGGATACGGTTTGATAATCTGGAGCAGCTCAGTTATCCGGTTTTATATTCCGGGGATGATGAGAAGTATCTTCGCACGGATATTTACGGAAATCAGACGATTGCCGGATGTATTTTTATGGAGGGGATGAACACACCGGATTTTCAGGATTACCATACGATTTTATATGGACATAACATGAAAAACTTAAGCATGTTTGGCAGTCTGAAAAAATATAAAACAGAGGATTTTTATAAAGATCATCAGTTTTTTACGATCTATACATCAGAGTGTGCGTACCGTTATCAGATTTTTGCCTACTATGATGTGCCGGAAACCGACGAAGTTTACACGGTTGGCTTTGCACCGGATGAGACTTTTCAAAAATTTATTGATAAGATGAAGCAAAAGTCCTATGATGATACAGGAGTGAACGTGACGAAAGACGATCATATTATGACACTGTCGACCTGTTCCACCACGGGAAAACGTTTTGTGGTGCATGCAGTGCGCATCGGGGAACATGCGTTGGAGAAATAGAAAAGAACAACATAAGGAGAAAAACAATGAAAAGACCAGAAGAATTGAGTCATATGCTGACAGAGATGTACAATGATACGAAGGATGGAAAAATCCGCTGGAACCTCAGTGTGCAGACAACGGAAAATAATGAAGTATCCGAGAAACCGGTCGAAGTGGAGGATGGTGTTTCCTGGACGATCGATGAATGTTATGTTTCCTATTATTGCAAATATAAGGGACAGGATTTTCTGATGATCACCTATGAGATGATCAAAACCGCCGGAGATAAGGTACATACGACCAACATGATCTTCCTTCCACCGCTTGGAATCCGTGTGTTCCAGCTGCCAATGCTGCTGCCGTATGCGGTTCAGGCGTCCGGTGTGCTGGCAAATCAGATCCACAATCTGTGGGAATTACTGCTTGCGATGAAAAAGGCAGATCCGGAGAGTGTATTTATGGAAGTGTCAGCAGGAAAACTTGTGATCGAGGATGAAAAGTAACCTGTGAGAGGTTTATATCCTATATAACATAAGTTTGTACAAATAGATAATATAAGGAAAAAGATGTTCGTGGCTCTGGTTGTACCACAGAACATCTTTTTTAATGCAAAATCAGTTAAAGTAAGAATATCCTTGTGAACATTTTGGAAGAGTCTTTCACGAAATCCCAAAAAAAGGGAAGTAATCAATTGGAAATAATATACAATTTTGTCAAAAAGTATATGAAAATGTAAATAATGTTGAAACTTTATAAAAAAAGTGTTAAAATCATAACAATCACTGGTATGACCAGAATTAATAATTTTATAAGGGAGGAAACAATATGTTAAATCATGGACTGTTGTTTCAGGTTTACGGCGAGGGAGCTGCATGGCAGTTTCTTGGCTGGATTTTAGTTTTTACCTGTCTCGTACTTGCAAATGAAATTGCCAGACGTACAAAAGCCGGCGGAATGTTATGTTTCGTTGTTCTTCCGATCATTCTGACAGTTTACTTTATTGCAATTTACGTTTCAGCAGCAGCGGGAGCTGAATGGGCGCTCAATAACAATACATATGTACATATGACAAGCTGGTTCCACTATGCGAAGTTATATGCAGCTACAGCTGGATGTATTGGTTTTATGATGCTCAAATACAAATGGGGTATTGGAAAAACACAGTGGTTTAAGGCTTTCCCATTTGTCATCGTAGCAATCAACATTTTGATCGCAGTATGCAGCGATTTCGAATCTGCCATCAGAGGTGCACAAGCACTTGCAGAGACAGGAACAAGCTGGTGGTTATCATCTGAAGGCGTATGGTTATATGGTGGATGGTGGAACGTTCTCAACGGTCTTGCAGGTATTATCAATATCTTATGTATGACAGGCTGGTGGGGAATCTACACATCTAAGAAAAAAGATGATATGTTATGGCCGGATATGACATGGATGTTCATCTTAGCTTATGATGTATGGAACTTCCAGTATACTTACTTAAACCTTCCGACTCATTCCTGGTATTGTGGTGTTGCATTATTACTTGCACCTACATTTGCTGCAGCATTCTGGAACAAAGGTGGCTGGATTCAGAACCGTGCTAACACATTAGCATTATGGTGTATGTTTGCCCAGGTATTCCCATTATTCCAGGATCAGGGTAAATTTGCAGTTATCCCAAGGCTCTACGCAGATGGATTCATGGATGCAGCTACACATCCAACAGCAGTAGATCCTACAGCACAGGGTGTGATCTCTGTTCTTTCAATTGTAGTCAACGTTGTTGTATTCGCTGCGATCATCAAACGTTCTATGAAGTTAAAGAAGAATCCTTACAAAGATGAGATCTGGAAAGGCACAAAAGATTACGAAGAAGCTATGTCCCGTGCGGAATAATCTTCATCAGATCTGTAATGAAAAATGAGCACTGTAAGGTGTATGAAAAAAGTCTGCTGGCAGGTAGTACCTGTCGGCAGACTTTTTTACTATAGAACAAAATAAAAAGCGATGTTTTATTTACACATCTCCGCAATATCATAAATCAATTTTCTGGAATCTTCCCATCCAAGGCAGGGATCTGTGATAGATTTTCCATAAATATGGTCGTGGATCTTCTGAGAACCCTCTTCGATATAACTCTCGATCATCACACCTTTTACCATGTTATGGATGTCTTGCGATAACTGACGGTTATGCATGACTTCCTTGACAATACGGATCTGTTCTTTGAACTGTTTGCCGGAATTGGAGTGGTTTGCATCAATAATGGCAGCCGGGTTCACAAGATCCATTTTGGCATACATATCGCAGAGACGGATCAGATCCTCATAGTGATAGTTCTGCGTGCTGTTGCCGTGTTTGCTGACGGCACCGCGGAGTACAACGTGGGTTAATGGATTTCCGGTTGTCTCCACTTCATAGCCACGGTAAACAAAATGGTGTGGATGTTGGGCAGCATAAACGGAGTTGAGCATAACGGCAAAGTCACCGCTGGTTGGATTTTTCATCCCGGATGCAACATCAAAACCGCTGACGGTAAGACGGTGCTGTTGGTCTTCAACCGAACGTGCACCGATCGCAACGTAGGAGAGCAGGTCTTCTACATATCCCCAGTTTTCCGGGTAAAGCATTTCGTCTGCACAGGTGAGACCGCTTTCTTCAATTGCACGGATGTGCATTTTGCGCATGGCGATCAGACCTTCCACCATATCCGGTGCTTTTTCAGGGTCAGGCTGGGATGCAATTCCTTTGTAGCCTTCACCGGTGGTACGTGGTTTGTTTGTATACACACGTGGGATGATGATCAGCTTGTCTTTGACATTTTCCTGAATGGAAGTGAGACGGCTGACATAATCGCATACAGAATCTTCGTTGTCTGCAGAACAAGGTCCGATGATGACAAGAAAACGGTTGTCAAGACCTTTGATCACATTGCTGATCTCTGCGTCACGCTGTTTTTTTAACTCCTGCAATTTCTCTGACAGAGGATATCTTTCTTGAATCTGGGCAGGAGAAGGTAATTCGTTTAAAAATGTGAAACTCATGTGAAACTCTCCTTTAGTAGATTATACTAACAGTCATTCTAATAGATTGTGAATAAATTGTCAAATTCACAGACGTTCCAATTTTTTATAGTCTCCATGAATACTATTTATATTGCATGCATTGAATATTAGAGTCTGGTGTTTTAAAATAGAAATGATCGTGGAACATAAATCAGGCAGAGTTTCGCAAATCCGGTTTAGGATGGATAGAAAAGGAGCAGGAGAGGCATATGGAGATTAAGGGAAAAACAATTGGAACAGGAAAACCACTTTTATGCGTTCCGGTTATGGAAAGCAATACAGAAGAGATCATAGACGAATTACGGACACTTGCAAAAAGTGAAGCAGATATAGTGGAATGGCGTATAGATACTTTCGTGGATTATAAGAATTACAACGCAGTGCGCGAAGTGTTTGCGGCTGCGGCAGAGTGCATGAAAGAGAAGATCTTCTTATATACATTCCGAACCAAAAAACAGGGCGGTATGGGAGAACTCGCACCGGATGAACTGAACGACCTTCATGATCTTGCGGCAGAGTCAGGATGCGTGGATCTGCTTGATCTGGAATTTTTTGAGGAGGAGCATCCGGCAAGAAAAATCAGAAAGCTTCATAAGCAGGGCTTGAAAGTCATTGCCTCCCACCATGATTTTTATGAGACGCCGGACAGAGAAGTTATGAAGATGCTGTTAGAACAGATGTGTGCAGGAGATGCAGATATTGTAAAACTTGCAGTTATGCCACAGAATATGGAGGATGTTTTAAAACTTTTATCTGTGACGAATGAGTTTAAGGAAGAGAATCCGGACACGCCGGTCATCACAATGTCCATGGGAAAGATGGGGATGATCAGCAGGCTGTGCGGCGAGAGTTTTGGCGCAGCGGTCACTTTTGCGGCACACAAAAAAGCGAGTGCACCAGGTCAGATGGAGATGCATGAGGTGGCTGATATTTTGGAGAAAATGCATAAAATTATTAAATAAGTATAAACAAAAGAGAAAATAAATGGAAACACCGGCAAATTTCTTGACATAGATATTTGCCGGTGTTATTATTTGACACATGCAATATATAACAATGTTAAATAATAGCAGGTGGTGAGTGAATTATGGATAAATTATATGAAGAACTGTTCCGCGCGATGAATCAGTTCCGCAAGCTGAAATTTGCGGAGATGTTTCCGATGATCAACAGGACAGATTTTTTCGTAATGTGTACGATTATGGATAAAGGGGAGAATGGAAAGATTACCATTTCGGAACTTGCATCCAGAGCGAAAATGCTTCCATCCGCGATTTCCAGAACTTTAAAAGGGTTAGAAGAGCGCGGATATGTGGAGCGGAATATCAATAAAAATGACAGACGGAATACGTATGTGGAACTGACTGCAGAGGGAGAACGTCTGACAGAGGAAGCAAGGCAGATCATGGCGGACTTCGGCAAATCTGTGATGTCACAGGTGGATGAGGCAGATATGAAACACCTGATTTCTTATTTGGATAACATTTATCATATTGCGGAAAAAGAGATTGAAGCTAGAAAAGGGCAAGGCAGAAGAAAGGAAAGGGAACATGAGTAAGATTTTTAAAAATATGATTCCATATTGGAAATCAATTGTGATTATCATTGCGTTACTCTTTGTGCAGGCATGGTGTGATCTGTCACTACCGTCTTACACATCGGATATCATTGATGTTGGTATCCAGAACTATGGTGTGGAACATGTAGTGCCGGAGGCATTGACTGCGGATGAGTTTGAAACGGCAGAGTTATTCATGACGGATGAGGAGGCAGATCTCTGGGAGAGTATCTATGAGAAAGACGGTGATATTTACCGGCTGCAGGTGACAGCTGAGTCAGAATTAAATGAGATCGATGATACACTGGCAGTTCCGCTCATTATGAATTATCAGATGAGTGCGATGGAAGACTCTGCAGTAAAAGAGCATGTTGCAAAACCGACCGGGGCAGATGCCGGTACTCTGGAAAAAGACACCTTACTTTCCATGAGAGACAGCATGGAAGAGACCATTGATACAATGGGAAGTTCCCTTGTGAAATCCATGGGCGCAGCCTATGCGGTATCCTGCGATAAAGCGGCAGGAATTGACGTGGAAAAGATTCAGAAAAGTTATCTTGTCACAGCCGGACTGAAAATGGTCGGCATGGCGCTGATGATCGGAATCGTGACGGTTTTAGTGGGCTTCTTTGCCTCCCGTGTCGGTGCAGGCATCGGAAGAACATTAAGAGAGAAAGTATTTAAACAGGTTGTTGGATTTTCTAATGCGGAGATGGATAAATTTTCCACAGCTTCCCTGATTACAAGAAGCACGAATGATATCCAGCAGATCCAGATGGTTTCGGTTATGCTGCTTCGTATGGTAGCGTATGCACCGATCTTAGGCATTGGCGGTGTGTTAAAAGTCGTGCAGACCGGAGCCGGAATGGGATGGATCATTGTCCTTGCGATCCTTGTGATCCTTGGTTATGTGATGGTGCTGATGGCAGTTGCCATGCCAAAGTTCCAGTTGATGCAGAAGCTGGTGGATAATATCAATCTGGTATCCAGAGAGATTCTGACCGGTCTTTCGGTCATCCGTGCTTTCGGCAGGGAGAAAAAAGAGGAAGAACGTTTTGATGTGGCAAACAAAGACCTGACAAAAACAATGCTGTTTACCAACCGTGTCATGACTTTTATGATGCCGGGAATGATGATGATCATGAATGTTCTTTCCGTTGGTATCGTTTGGGTGGGTGCCCACAAAATTGATGCAGGAACGATGCAGGTCGGCGCAATGACAGCGTTTATCACTTATGCGATGATGATCGTAATGTCATTCTTAATGCTCACGATGATGTCGATCATGCTTCCTCGTGCAGCCGTTGCAGCAGACCGTATTGATGAGGTCATTCAGACAGAATCCTCGATCCATGACGCAAAAGAGCCGGAAAAAGTGACAACACACAATGGAGTTGTGAAATTCTCCCATGTGAATTTCAAATATCCGGGTGCGGAGGAAGATGTGCTTCATGACATTGATTTTACAGCGGAACCGGGACAGACCACCGCAATCATTGGAAGTACCGGTTGTGGTAAATCCACACTGGTCAATCTGATTCCACGTTTATATGATGTGACAGACGGAAGTATTACACTCGATGGAAAAGATATCCGTAACATTACGATGTCTGATCTTCGTGATGAGATTGGTTTCGTTCCACAGAAAGGTGTTTTATTTTCCGGAACGATCGCTTCGAATCTTCGTTTTGGAAAAGATGATGCGACAGACGAGGAGATTAAGAAAGCGGCAGAGATTGCACAGGCAACAGAGTTTATCGAGGCGAAGGATGACAAGTATGAGAGTGCAATCGCGCAGGGCGGAAGCAATGTTTCCGGTGGACAGAAACAGCGTCTTGCGATTGCAAGGGCGATTGCAAAAGATCCGAAAATCTTTATTTTCGATGACAGTTTCTCTGCGCTCGATCTAAAGACTGATGCGGCGCTGCGAAAAGCGCTTGCTGAGAATGTAAAAGACAGTACTGTGATCATCGTGGCACAGCGTATCAGTACCATTTTACATGCAGAGCAGATTTTAGTGCTCGATGACGGAAAAATTGTCGGCAAGGGTACACATGAAGAACTGTTAAAATCATGCGAAGTTTACCGGCAGATTGCAAAATCACAGTTATCCGCGAAAGAACTTGGACTTGAGGAAAGTGAGGTGGCTTTGAATGAGTAGAGAACAGGAAGTTAAAACACATCAGCCACGGAGAAGAGGACCGATGGGACATGGCATGCAGCCGGGCGAGAAACCGAAGGACTTCAAAAAATCCATCAAAAAGCTGATGAGCTATATCGGAAAATACAAAGCTGCAATTTTTGTTGTCATGTTTTTTGCAGCATGTTCTACCATATTTAATGTTGCAGGACCGAAAATTTTAGGAAAAGCGACCACTGCATTATCGGAAGGTCTGATGGCGAAAATTCAGGGAACCGGAAGCATTGATTTTGGAAAGATTGGAAGCATTCTTTTGTTTGTGCTTGGTCTGTATCTGTGCAGTGCGGTTTTCAACTTTATCCAGGGATGGATCATGACCGGGATCACACAGAAAGTGTGCTACCAGCTCAGAAAAGAAATCTCAGAAAAAATCAACCGCATGCCGATGAAATACTTCGAGAGCCGTACTTACGGCGAGGTATTGTCCCGTATCACCAACGATGTAGATACGTTGGGACAGGGACTGAACCAGAGTATTACCACGATCATTACATCCGTTGCAACACTGATCGGCGTGCTTGTGATGATGCTCAGTATTTCACCGCTTATGACACTTATTGCACTTGTGATCTTACCAATCTCCATGGGACTGATTGGATTTGTGACAAAAAAATCGCAGAAATATTTCCGTGCGCAGCAGGAGTATTTAGGACACATCAATGGACAGGTGGAAGAGGTATACGGTGGTCACCTTGTCATCAAGGCATTTAACCGCGAGAAAGATACGATTGAAGAGTTTGAGAAAACGAATGATATTCTCTATGATTCCGCATGGAAATCACAGTTTTTGTCCGGTATGATGCAGCCAATCATGATGTTTGTCGGAAACTTAGGTTATGCCTGTGTTGCCCTGACAGGTGGACTGCTTGCAATCCGTGGCACGATCACAATCGGTGATATCCAGGCGTTCATCCAGTATGTGAAAAACTTCACACAGCCGATCCAGCAGATCGCGCAGGTGATCAATCAGGTACAGTCTATGTCTGCAGCATCCGAGCGTGTATTTGAGTTTTTGGAGGAAGAGGAAGAAGAGCAGATTGTAGAACATCCGGCGGATGTTTCGAAAATTACAGGTGCAGTGACATTTGATCATGTCCATTTTGGATACAATCCAGAGCAGATCATCATCAATGATTTCAGTGCCAGCGTAAAACCGGGACAGAAAATCGCAATCGTAGGACCAACCGGAGCCGGAAAAACGACGATGGTAAAACTGCTTATGCGTTTCTATGATGTAAACAGCGGAGCAATCTGTCTTGATGGACATAATATCAAGGATTTCAACCGCAGGGAACTGCGTGATGCATTCGGAATGGTATTGCAGGATACCTGGCTGTTCAAGGGAACAATCATGGAAAATATCCGGTACGGCCGGCTTGACGCAACGGATGAGGAAGTGATCGCGGCAGCGAAGGCAGCGAGAGCAGATCATTTCATCAAGACGCTGCCGGGTGGTTACCAGATGGAATTAAACGAGGATGCAAGCAATGTATCGCAGGGACAGAAACAGCTTCTGACCATTGCGCGAGCAATCCTTGCAGACAATAAGATCCTGATTTTAGATGAGGCAACTTCTTCGGTAGATACAAGAACCGAGATTGAGATCCAGAAGGCAATGGATAACCTGATGAAGGGAAGAACCAGCTTTGTCATTGCACACAGACTTTCCACGATCCGTGACGCAGATTTGATTCTTGTCATGAAGGATGGAGATATCATTGAGCAGGGAAGACATGAGGAACTTCTCGCAGCAGGAGGTTTCTATGCGAACCTTTATAATTCCCAGTTTGAGGATGTTGTAGCTTAATTTTTGTGCGTATCCGCAAAACAGGCACGCACGATTGCATCATCCCCATACTTATCACGGATTTTATCGATAGCAGAATTTAATTTGGACAACCGCTCAAACTTATCCTGATCGAAAAGATTATACTGCTCATAGCTTTCGTCGGTTGCTTTGCTCGTAGAGACACCGAGCAGCCGGATGGGAGCGTGATCCCAGCCCTGGTCAAATGCATTGCAGGCTGCCTCATAAATCTTTTCGGTCACGTTAGTGGCAGAAGGCAGGGATAACTGCTTACAGCGGTGATGAAAGTCATTGTCCACAATCTGAACCTGCACCACGCTGATGTAGGCTTTATCATAACGGATGCGCGCACCCACAGTCTCACAGAGAGATAACAGAATGTGGTGCGCGTTTTCTGTATCTGTGACATCGTAAGGCAGTGTGACAGAGTTGCCGTACCCTTTGTTGGCAGGAGATTCTGCAGTCACGGCAGAGGAGGAGATCCCATTGGCGGATTCCCACAGATAATCGCCCTGGGATTTAAAATTGGAGAGTAACATCTGGCGGTCAGCTTTTGCAAGTGCGCCGATGGTTGTGATTCCAAGAGAGCGCAGTCTTTTTGCAGTGGTTTTTCCACAGCCGTATAACGATTCCACCGGGAGTGGCCAGAACTTTTCTGCCATCTCTTCCGGGAAAAGAGTATGCACACGGTTTGGCTTCTCAAAATCAGATGCCATCTTTGCTAAAAGTTTATTTGTCGAGATACCGATATTGACGGTAAAGCCAAGCTCCTTATAAATCCGGTCTTTTAATTTTGTTGCGAAAGCAATGGGATCGCCGTAGAGTTTTTCCGTTCCGGTCATATCGCAGAAAGCCTCATCAATACTGCACTGTTCGATCACCGGGGCAACCTCTTCTAAAATTTCGATAAACTTTCGGGAGGAAGCAGCGTACAGTTCATGATCCGGCGGAACAACGACAAGTTCCGGGCATTTTTGTCTGGCATGGGATAATGGTTCGCCGGTCATAATGCCGTATTTCTTCGCAGAAGGAGATTTTGCAAGGACCACTCCGTGGCGCATCTTTTCATCGCCGCCAATCACGGCGTTGATGGTTCTTAAATCCAGTGCATCCGGATTATCACGCAGGCGTTTCGCCGATTCCCAGCTCAAAAAGGCAGAGTTCACATCGACATGAAAAATGAGAGAGTGCATACAGATTCCTCCTGGTATCATAATGGTTTGTGCGAAACTCGTATGTACGTTATCTAGATTGAGAAAAATAAATAAAACCAACAAAGACACGCTCTCGCTATGTGTCGCTCGCAGCGGTACTAAGAATTCGAGTGCGCCTGTCAGACTGAAACAAGTTCAGTCTACCAGACACACTTGAATTCTAAGAACCGGCGGCTCCCCAATGTCTTTGTTGCGTTTTATTTGTTTTTCAAAATTTTTTTATGATTGTGTACGAGTTTCGATCTTTACATTACATCAATTATAGCAAACTTGAGGAAATCTGTAAACTAAAAACGAATATATGTTCGCATGTCATAACCCATACCAAACCTGTGTGTTGTGACACATAAAATTCACCGAATCGGGCATGATAGTAGCGAATAAGATGATTTTTGAGAGGTTTCAATATGTATATGATATGAGGGAATGCAATCAAAAGAGAAGGAGACACTGTGGAGCCGCCGGTTCTTAGAAGTCAGATTCTGCGTTTTATTCTGATTTATCAGAAATAAAATGCAGGATGTGAGTTCTTAGTACCGCTGCGAGCGACACGTAGCGGGAGCGTGTCTCCGAAAGTTTGATTGCATTCCCTCATATTTCAGTGCGTAGATTTAACTCTCAAAAATTATCGCAAGCATTATAAACAACGATGAGGTGATTTTATTATGGTAAATATTCGAAAAGCTGCCATGATCGGCTGTGGATTTGTAGGTTCGTCCTCTGCGTTTGCATTAATGCAGAGCGGCATTTTTTCCGAGATGGTAATGATCGATGTAAACAGGGAAAAAGCGGAAGGTGAGGCGATGGATATCGCACATGGACTTCCGTTTGCAAGGCCGATCCGGCTGTATGCCGGAACTTACGATGACATTGTCGATGCGGCGATTATCATCATTACGGCGGGGGCAAATCAGAAGCCGGACGAGACGAGGCTTGATCTCATCCACAAAAATGTGGAAATTTATAAAACAATCATCCCGGAAATCGCAAAGCGAAACTGCGAGGGCATGCTTCTTATCGTTTCAAATCCAGTGGATATTCTCACTTACACAGCGTTAAAACTGTCCGGTTTCCCGGAGAACAGAGTGCTTGGTTCTGGAACGGTGCTTGACACGGCAAGATTAAAATATCTGATCGGGGAACATTTGAAGGTCGACAACCGCAGTGTGCAGGCGTTTATCATCGGTGAACACGGGGACAGCGAGCTGGCAGCTTGGTCAAATGCAAACGTTTCCGGTGTGCGGCTCGATGCGTTCTGTGAGATGCGCGGACATTATTTTCACGAGGAATCCGAGGATAAAATTTATGAGGAAGTGAAAAACAGTGCCTATGAGATCATTCAGAGAAAACAGGCAACTTACTACGGAATTGCGATGGCGGTAAAAAGAATCTGCGAGTGTATCATAAGAAACGAGCAGTCCATTCTCCCAGTGTCTTCCATGATGCACGGAATTTATGGTATGGAAGATGTGGTCATCAGTATGCCTGCAATCGTCGGAAAAGATGGTGTGGAGGCAGTTGTGCCGATCGAACTCGATGAGGAGGAACAGGAGCAGTTAAAAAAATCAGCCACGCTTTTAAAAGAATTAAACACTATGATAAAAACCGAACATGGTGTAAAATGAGTGTCGGAAGTTTTCGATAACATGCTTTAAAGACAGGTGTTTCACATGAAGATAAAAATTTTTGCACTGACACATAAAAAATTTGAAGTACCACAAGATAAAATGTACCAGCCGCTTCAGGTGGGCAGGGAGGAAAAAGAGGATCTTGGTTACCTCTGTGACAACACGGGAGACAACATTTCTGCGGAAAACTGTTATTACAGTGAACTGACCGGATTGTATTGGATATGGAAAAATGTACACACATATAAATATGTAGGAACCTGTCACTACAGAAGGTATCTTTTGAATGAGCAGGAGAAAATTTTTACAGAGGCGGAGTATCTGGAGCTTTTAAAGGACTATGATCTGATCACGACCAAAAGGGTGGTGCTGAACAACTCCTATCATTATGGTTTTGCGACAAATCATAATATTCATGCTCTCGATATGACAGGAGAGGTGATAAAAGAACTCTACCCGGAATATTACGATACATTTGTACAGCTCGTGAACGGAACGGAAACGTATTTTGGCAATATGATCGTCACATCGAAAAAATGGTTTGATACATACTGTGAATGGCTGTTTCACATTTTTTTTGAGGTGCAGAAGCGGATCTGTCTGGAAAATGGAGAGGACGATTATCACAAACGGGTGTTTGGATTTATTTCCGAGTTCCTGCTGCTTGTGTGGGTGCGCGTAAATCATCTGAAGGTTTATGAATGCAAAGTGGGCATGTTAGGAGAAAAGGCAGAGACACGCGAGATGAAAGAACAGCTTGCGAGTTACTTCATTTCTATGGATGTTTTTGGTGCAAAAACGTATTTTGCGGAAATGTTAAAAAAGCGGCCGGATGTTCTGATGGAGGCATCCGACATCACAGGCGAGCTGAAACTTTCCATGCAGATCATTGCAACCATGAATCAGGAATTACAACGGACGGGGCATTGCTATCTGAGAAAAGAAAACCGTTTTCGGGAACTTATCACTTTATTTACGAGATTGAATGCAGTGATACGTGCATACATGAGCGGACAGGTCACAGAGGAGGACAGGCGCTTTTTGATAGAGCAGAGTGTTAGCGAGACAGCAGTAAAAGTCGGTGTTTTTATTCTGCCAATTTCAGCGGAGCAGAAAGAGGAGCTGGAAACTGAGATATTAAAAGATTTGAATGCATAAAAATCTCTTGAAATTTACATTTTTATCTGCTATGATAAATAGGATGTTTGTGAAACAGATAAAAAAATATATGCGGCTGTAGTTTAATGGATAAAACATCGGACTCCGACTCCGACGCTGCGGGTTCGATTCCCGCCAGGCGCAGTAAAAAGATGTCAGTAGTGGCATCTTTTTTTTACTCTGAAATAAAATATTAAGAATTGGAAAAGCCTGCCATTCGTTGACAATAAACAGAGATAATGCTATTATGTAATATGTTTGTTAGATTAATTTTTTGTAATTGCAGATAGGAAACAATTACATTTTTCATAATAGATACCGCAGACAAAATTCGGGTCTGTGAAAGAAAGGTTTGGTAAAAATGGCTTCAACGAATCAGGATAATAAATCAAATAACATAGATATTCAGAAAATGGTAGAATTTGTAAAAAAGAATGCCAGATATTTCGTGGCAGGAGCACTGTTTGTTGTGCTTTTACTTATTTTAGTGAAATTCACGGGAAATGGAACCGGAAACGCAGACGATAATAACGTGGCGGTTACTGAGACGGTTGTGACAGAAGAAGCATATGAGGAAAATGCAGTCCCGGCAGTCAATGAGCTGATCAACAACTACTTTACTGCTTATGCATCGGGAGATATTGTCACATTACAGACACTGGCAACACCGATCACACAGAATGAGCAGAGTTATATCACACTGATCAGTCAGTACATTGAGCAGTATCAGGACATTAACTGCTATACAAAGTCCGGGCTTGACAGCAATTCTTATATGGTAAATGTCAGCCTGAATGTGAAGTTTATGGGAGTGGAAACACCTGCACCGGGGCTTTATTTCTTCTATGTCAGAACAAATGACGATGGAAGCCTTTACATTGATAATCTTTACAGTGAGTACAACCTGTCCAGACAGGAGAGTGCGTTGGATACAAGCGTCCGCAACCTTATCACGGATTTCTACAACAGCGATGATGTCATTGAATTACAGAATGATATCCAGCAGAAATACGAAGCTGCATTGTCAACAGACGAGAATCTGTTGAATCTCTGTGCAACGACTATTCCAAATGCGATCACCGAGTGGCGTAATACTATTGTGGCAGACGCAACAGAGAGTACAGAAGAAGTGCCTGCAACGGAAGAGGTTCCTGCAACAGAGACTCCTGCTGAGGAAACTCCGGCGGAAGAAACACCTGCAGAACCTGCAACAGAAACTGTATACACAACAGACAAAGTAAATGTCCGGTCAGGTGCAGATACCTCAGCAGACAAGCTTGGCTCTGTTGAAAAAGGAACGGCACTTACCAGAACCGGTACAGAAGGAGACTGGAGTATTGTCGATTACAACGGTACAACAGGTTATATTAAGAGTGAATTTTTATCAGCAGCAGCACCGGAGAATGCTTCTGAGACAGCGGCATCAGAAGCATTGACAGAGGGCACAACGATCATGCTCTCCAACACAACGAACATCCGGTCTTCCATGAGCGAGACAGCAGACAAAGTCGGAGTTGCCTATGCCGGAGAGAAGGTAACGGTTGTGATGAGTTATGCAGAAGGCTGGACAAAAGTAACATGGAAGAATAAGACAGGTTATATCAAGACCGATTTATTAAAATAAAAAAGTAACAGAATGCTACGGAGGCTTCCAGCAAATTGAAGTCTCCGTTTTTGTAGTTATTTGAAGCTGTACAAAATAGAATCATATGGAATAATGACAGGAAAAGGAAAAGTATGGAAGAAAACGGAATCCGTATCAATAAATTTTTGAGCGAAGCAGGGGTATGTTCCAGACGCGAGGCAGACCGTCAGGTTGAACTTGGAAATATTACCATTGATGGAAAAGTTGCGGAAACAGGCGCAAGAGTATTGCCAGGACAGTCGGTTTTGTTTCAGGGAAAGAAAGTTTTAAAAGAAGAGGAAATGATCTTAATTGCGTTCCACAAACCGGTTGGCATTGTCTGTACCGCAGAAAAGCGCGAAAAAAACAATGTGATCGATTATATTAATTACCCGAAGCGCATCTATCCGGTCGGACGTCTGGATAAAGATTCAGAAGGGCTGTTGTTACTGACGAACAACGGTGATATTGTCAATAAAATGATGCGCTCCGGGAATATGCATGAAAAAGAGTACATTGTTACAGTCAACAGACCAGTCACCGAGAGTTTTATCCATGGTCTGGCAAACGGAGTGCCGCTTGCTGAACTGAATACAATGACCAGAAAATGTCATGTAAAACAGATTGGAAAGAAACAGTTTAAGATTATTTTGACACAGGGACTAAACCGCCAGATCAGACGGATGTGTGAATATTTCGGTTATCGTGTGGAGAAACTTGTTCGTACAAGAATCATGAATATTGAACTTGGAGACCTGCCGGTTGGAACATACAGGGATGTTACACCGGAGGAGTACAGACAGCTTTTATCATTAATTAAAGATTCCTCCAATGAGACGGTCATCCCGAAGAAATATTCCAAAAGTGAGCGTATGAAAGAAAAATCAAAAAAGTAGAAATGGATGAAGAAAATGTCAGCAGAAGAGAGAATTGCCGAGTTAAAGAAAACACTCGAATATCATATTGACCGCTATTATAATCAGGACAGTCCTGAGATTTCAGATTATGAATACGACATGATGATGCAGGAGCTGAAGGGTCTGGAAAAAGAGCACCCGGAGCTTGTCACGCCGGATTCTCCGACACAGCGTGTTGGTGGAACAGCAAAAAGAGAAGCGGGTGTGCTTGTGCGCCACAATGTTCCAATGTTAAGTCTTCAGGATGTTTTTTCCAAAGAGGAAGTATTTAACTTCGTGGAGGAAATGCAGAAACAGTTAGATCATCCGGAATTTGTTGTGGAGTATAAAATTGACGGACTTTCCATGTCACTGCGTTATGAGAACGGAGAATTAATACTGGCGGAAACCAGAGGGGACGGCATTAATTTCGGTGAGGATGTCACTGCGAATGCGAAAGTGATCAAAGACGTAAAACAGAAGTTAAAGGACAAACCGGAGTATCTGGAAATCCGTGGCGAAGTATACATGAAAAATGCTGCATTTGAAAAGGTAAACGAGACACAGGAACTTCTTGGAAAAAAAGTGTTTGCCAATCCAAGAAACTGTGCAGCGGGAACACTCCGCCAGTTAGACAGCAAGGTGACGAAAGAGCGGGATCTTTCCATGTTTATTTTCAATATCCAGCAGGTGCGTGGCATGGAGTTTGCAACTCATACCGAAGGATATGAATTTTTGAAAAAGCAGGGGATCCATGTCATAGACGATTACAAAGTCTGCACGACCGCAGAGGAAGTGTGGGATGCGATCACGGCAATTGGTGAAAACCGCGGAAATCTGGCATATGATATTGACGGCGCTGTGGTGAAGATCAATCGTTTTTCTGACCGTGAGCAGTTGGGAGAAACATCCAAAGTACCGCGCTGGGCAATCGCATACAAATATCCACCGGAGGAGAAAGAGTCCAGACTATTAAATATTGAACTTTCGGTAGGAAGAACCGGAAGAATCACACCGACAGCTGTGTTTGAGCCGGTGCGCCTCTGCGGAACTTCTGTTTCCAGGGCAACTTTGCACAATCAGGATTTTATTGATGATCTGGATATCGGAATTGGGGATACAATTGTAGTTTATAAGTCGGGGGAGATCATTCCGAAGATCAAGGAAGTGAAGAAAGAGAAAAGACCTTCTGACTGGAAACGGTTTGTGATCCCGGATGTCTGCCCTGTTTGCGGTGCAAAGACAGAGAGGGAGAAAGACACTGCGGATATTAAGTGTACATCACCAAACTGTCCGGCACAGTTAGAACGCCATATTATCAACTTTGTAGGGCGTGACGCAATGGACATCAAAGGTTTTGGTACAGTTTATATTGAAGAACTTGTCCGTTTAGGGTATATTAATAATGTCGCAGATGTTTTTGTACTAAAGACACATCGCGATGAATTGATCGATCAGGGAATTATCGGAAAAGAAAAAAATACGGATAAGCTTTTGGATGCGATCGAGAAATCAAAAGAGAACGATGCCTATAAGCTTCTCACCGGACTTGGAATCCCGAATGTAGGAAAGGCAGCTGCAAAAGCGATCATGAAGTATTTTAAAGATATGGATCATTTAAAGGAAGCTTCCGTTGAACAGCTCACAGAGGTCAACGATATCGGAGAAGTGAGTGCGCTTTGTATCCGGAATTTCTTTACAGATGAAAAAAATATTGAAATTTTAGACCGCTTGAAAGAGTATGGAGTGAATATGCAGGCGGAAGAGACAGAAACGGTGGAATCTGTTCTGACAGGAAAGACAGTTGTAGTAACAGGAACACTGCCGACATTAGGACGAAAAGAAGCGTCTGAACTGATCGAAAAATATGGTGGAAAGGCTTCTGGTTCTGTCTCAAAAAAAACAGATTACGTGCTTGCGGGAGAAAATGCAGGAAGCAAGCTGACTAAAGCACAGGAACTTGGAATTCCTGTTATTTCAGAAGAACAGTTGAAAGAAATGCTTGGAATTTAGTTTTCACTGTACTGGAAGATGTAGCAGGACATACTGTCGAAAATAGGAGAGCGATTCTGATCGCGAGGAAGGGTTTGTAAGAAGATATGCCAATTAAGACACAGAGTGATTTGCCGGCAAAGGAAATATTGGAAAAGGAAAATATATTTGTTATGGACGAAAATCGTGCGACACATCAGGATATCAGAGCAATCAATATTGCAATCTTAAACCTGATGCCGTTAAAGGAAGATACGGAGCTTCAGCTTTTACGCTCGCTTTCAAACACACCGTTACAGGTAGATGTGACGTTTGTAGCAGTGTCTTCCCATGAGTCAAAAAACACATCAATGAGTCATCTGAATAAGTTTTATGAGACTTTTGCAGACATTAAAAATCGTTATTTTGATGGTCTGATCATTACCGGAGCGCCGGTGGAACAGATGGAATATGAAGAGGTGGATTACTGGAAGGAAATGTGTGAGATCTTTGAGTGGAGCAAGACACATGCCACCTCTACCTTACATCTCTGCTGGGGCGCGCAGGCAGGGCTCTATTATCATTACGGTTTGAAGAAATATCTGCTTCCGGAGAAAAAATTCGGTGTGTATGAGCATCATGTGATGAACCGTAAAGTACCGCTTGTCCGAGGCTTTGATGACTATTTTATGGCACCGCATTCGAGACATACTGAAGTGCGTGCAGAGGATATCCGTGCCGTGAAGGAACTGACGATTTTAGCAGAATCAGAGGAAGCCGGCGTGTTCCTTGCCATTGCAGATGAGGGACGTAAAATTTTTGTGATGGGACATCCGGAATATGACCGGGTTACCCTCGACAAGGAGTACAAACGTGATAAGGATAAAGGTCTTGACATCAAAATGCCTGTCAATTATTATCCGAATGATGATGACACACAGAAACCGAGACTGCAGTGGAGATCACATGGAAACATTCTCTATTCAAACTGGCTGAACTATTACGTGTATCAGACGACACCGTTCCAGTTCATTAATACGGATGAGATTGTGGGAAAATAATTCAACTGCAAAGAACTTTTGCAAAATCGTAAAAAAATAGGGTATACACAGTTCAATTAAGATTGGTGTATACCCTATAACTTTTATAACATTTGTGCGTTCCATTTTAATTTATCCTTGCTTGGGACAATTTTATTTTCAAATTGCTTACCGATAGCTTTTAAAGCACTGTCCTTAGATCCATATATGCGTTTTCTGTGGATTTGAATACCTTTACCGTAACATTGAGTTATCTTCTATATTAAGTGAAGAACAGGACGCATTTGATAATATGCCAGAAGGATTACAGAGCAGCTATAGAGGAATGTGTTCTGAAGATGCAATTGATAATATGGAAGAAGCGAGTGAGAAACTTGACGAAGTAATTGAGTTGTTGGGTGATATTGTGTAAAATGGAAATATGTAAATAATAGATTTACATGTGCGATGTTATAACATTGTATTGACAATGGATAAAATGGGAACTATAATATAATTAAAGGAAGGTGATATATATGGCAAATACGAATGTAACTATGAGAATTGATGAAACTTTAAAGGCTCAATTACAGGAACTTATGTCTAATTTAGGTCTTGATATGACAACTTTCTTTACAATGGCTGCAAAACAGGCGGTAAGAGAACAAGCGTTGCCATTTAAGCCAGATATGAATGAAACACCTAATATTGAAACCTTAAAAGCAATGGCAGAAACGGAGTATTTAATTAATCATCCAGAAGTGAGAAAAACGTATGATGACGTTGATAAAATGATGGAGGATATTCTTGGATGAAATATGAAGTACAACCGACAACAAAGTTTGAAAAAGATTTAAAATTATGCAAAAGCAGAGGTTATGACATTGAGTTAATCAATCAGATTATCAAAAAACTTGCTAATGGAGAAAAGCTAGAAGAGAAAAATAAGGATCAAGATTTGCATGGAAACTGGGAAGGATATAGAGAATGTCACATATTACCAGATTGGTTGTTAGTATATAAGTATATAGAAGACGAATTAATTTTATATCTTACTAGAACTGGAACGCATAGTGATTTATTTTAATTAATGAATTGGAATTGTCGTAAGGCAGTTCCTTTTCTGTTAAAATGGAGAATATAATATTGAGGTGATAAACTATAATAATAGTTTATTTTAAATTAGCAAATGTTTTAAAAGAAAGAAAAGAAATCAGTGTAATGAAATAAAAGTGTAGTGTTCATATAGCATCTGACGGAAATAAAAATCTGTCAGGTGCTATTTTTATTCAGCATCGGTCACGTGGAACGTACCAAGCAGTGGAAAAAATATAATTTTATTGGCAAAAGAACAAAAAAACGATATGATAGAACTTGAGTATTAAACAAATGCAAGGAGCACCGCATGTACATTATTATATGCTTAGACGACAATAACGGACTTGCCTTCAACCACAGAAGACAGTCGCAGGACCGCATCGTAGCGGAAGATATCAGCAAAACAGTTGGAGAAAAGAAACTTTGGATAACTGATTACAGCCGGAAACTGTTTCACTCTGTTTCAAATTTAGAAATCAGTGAAAATCAAAAGGAGAAAGCGAAAGAAGGAGAATATGTTTTTCAGGAATTGGAAACATTGGATACAGGTGACAAACGGATTGAGCAGTTCATAATCTATCGCTGGAACAGAGTATATCCAGCAGATGTTTCTGTTGAGATAGGAGTTGAATGGAAACTGACAGAAACGGAAGAGTTTCTCGGTTTTTCACATGAAAAAATTACAAAAGAAGTTTATTGCAGAGAGTAGAAGGAGAAAAGACAGAACGAACAGAGTTTTGTAAGAGTAAGGTAATGGAGAAGAAAAGCGGAATCTTAAACTGGAAAATTAAAATGAGAGCACTGGCGATGGTGATTTGTCTCGCATTGACGATGCAGTTTGCTTCTGGATGTGGAACGACAGAATCAGCACAGAGTACACAGGAAAATGCAACGACAATCGAGGAAACATTTGATTTTGCAGCCGTTCCGGCATATGATGGAAAGGCATATGTTGCAGTCAATGATAACGTTCCTTTTTTTACAGAGGAAGAGTTGAGCAGTGCTTCTTATGAGACGTATGGAGAATTGGATCCGCTTGGAAGATGCACGGTCTGTGTGGCGAGCGTGGGACAGGATCTGATGCCGGCGGAGGAGCGTGGGAATATTGGTGCGGTAAAGCCGACAGGCTGGCATACTGTGAAATATGATTTTGTCGATGGAAAATATTTGTATAACCGCTGTCATCTGATAGGTTATCAGCTTACAGGAGAAAATGCAAATGAAAAAAATCTCATTACCGGAACCAGATATTTGAACATAGAGGGAATGCTTCCGTTTGAAAATATGGTAGCGGACTATGTGAAAGAGACAGATCAACACGTTATGTATCGTGTGACGCCGGTTTTTGAGGGTGATAACCTTCTGGCGGCAGGCGTGCTGATGGAGGGAAAATCGGTTGAAGACAACGGAGAAGGTGTTTTATTCTGCGTTTTTGCATATAATATGCAGCCGGGAGTGTCAATTGATTATGCGACAGGAGAAAGCTCTGCGGACGGAACAATTGTAAATGATACCAGTGCGCAGGAAGAAACTTCACAGTCCGAAGAAACGCAGACATATGTACTGAACACGAACACACATAAATTCCATAAGCCGGGATGTTACAGTGTAGAGAAAATCAAACCGGAAAATTATGCGGAATTTACAGGAACGAGAGAGGAAGCGATTGCATATGGATATGATCCATGTAAAAACTGCAATCCATAAGAAAATGAACAAGATAGAAATTACAGATTTAACTTTACCTGAATTACAGGTGTATACAAGCCTCAATGAGGCGCAGTTATTACATTATTATGAACCGGCACCGGGAATTTTTATTGCTGAAAGCCCTAAGGTGATCGAGAGAGCATTAGAGTTCGGATGTGAGCCCATCTCCCTTTTGATGGAGCAGAAGGATTTCGATACCTGTGGAAAAAATATCATTGCACAATGCAAAAACACACCGGTTTACACGGCAAAACTTGAGGTGTTAGAACAGATTACAGGATATAAACTTGCAAGGGGAATGCTGTGTGCCATGCACCGCCCGGCAATGCCTTCGGCAAAGGAAATCTGTAAAAAGGCAAGGCGTATCGCAGTGTTGGAAAATGTTGTAAATCCAACAAATGTAGGAGCGATTTTCCGGTCAGCGGCGGCATTAAACATGGATGCGGTGCTGTTGACATCTGCGTGCAGTGATCCTCTTTACCGCAGGGCAATCCGCGTGAGCATGGGAACAGTATTTCAGGTGCCGTGGACTTACATTGAAAATAAAAATGTCTCCTGGCCACAGGGTGGGATGGACTTATTGCATGAGTACGGATTTAAGACGGTTGCTATGGCACTTCGGAATGATTCTGTCCGTATTGATGATGAAAAATTACATGAAGAAGAAAAACTTGCAATTATTTTAGGAACTGAGGGAGACGGTCTGGCTGCAGAGACTATGGCAGACTGTGACTATACAGTAAAAATCCCAATGAGCCACGGAGTGGATTCTTTAAACGTAGCGGCGGCGAGTGCGGTTGCTTTCTGGGAATTTGGAAAGTAATGGATTTACAAAAGAAATGGGATGGAGTTTGGAAAATGAAATTTATACAGCAATATAAAAATCTGAGCAAGGAGATTTACATTCTGTTCTTTGGCAGAGTTGTGACCAGTATGGGTTCCCTGATCTGGCCGCTTCTCACTTTGATTTTGAAAAATAAATTAGGATATAATGCGACAACGATTGCCACCATCACAATGGCAATGTCCATTTTGCAGTTTCCAATGCTGCTGCTTGGCGGAAAACTGGCAGATACGATGAACCGTAAAAAAATTATCGTATGCTGTGATATGGTTACAGTTATTTCTTATATTATCTGCGGTCTGCTGCCGTTGTCTGGATATAGCATTGCACTTTTTTATCTTGCCGGAGTGTTTGCGACAATTGAAGGTCCATCCTATGATGCGCTGGTTGCAGATCTGAGTGACAGCGAGAGCAGGGAAAAGGCGTATAGTCTGCAATATCTCGGAATGAATTTAGGACTTGTGCTTTCCCCGACAATTGCCGGATTTTTATTTGAAAACTATCTGGGACTGGCATTTATAATTACCGGAATTGCAACATTTTCCTCCACGCTTTTGATTATTTTATTTGTAAAACAGCTTCGGGTAGAGAAGAAAAAAGTGAGCGAGTACGAGGAAAAACGGGAGAATGAGCATGTATTTAAGATTTTATGGGAACGCAGGCCAATCCTGATTTATGCTTTGGTGGCAGGTTTCGGAGGGCTGGTCTATGCACAGTTTAATTATCTTCTGCCACTCAACATGGAAACATTATACGGAGCAAAAGGAGCTGCTATTTTTGGCATGCTGACAAGCACAAACGCATTGGTAGTGATCATTGCAACACCAATTATAACTACTTTTGCAGGAAGAATAATAGATGTCCGAAAAATTCTGATTGGAGAAAGCCTGATTATTTTAGGATTATCCGGGTATCGGTTTGTACAGGGAATCATGCCGCTTTATTTTGTGCTGATGGTTATTTTTACAGTTGGCGAAGTGTTTAACACGCTGGGAAACCAGCCGTATATGACCAGACGGATGCCGTCCACGCATTGGGGACGTGTCAATTCGTTCATTTATACGGTAAGCGGTGCATTTTCTGCCTGGGGCAATATTCTGATCGGAAAAATCGTTGATAACAGTGGATATGGCCGAGCGTGGCTTGCAGTGGGGGCTTTTGGTGTTGCAACCATCGTTTTGGCGGTGACACTCAACATTATGGATAAAAAACAGTTTTATTTACTGTATGAGAAAAAAGAAGGAAAGGTGGAAGGATGAGGAGAAAATATATGAACATCTGTCTGATTTTGGGATTACTTTGTCTGGTTTATGGGTTGACTGTGGCGATTGCAGGCTCCGGTGGAACAAAATTTTTTATTGTATGGATTGGCATTGCAGTGATCCTCTTTGTGCTGGCAGGACTGTTTCATATGGGAATATGGGACAGGATACCGCAGATGATCAGATGGATATTAGGGATATTATGCGGCGTATTTTTTCTGTCGTTTCTTGTGATCGAGGGAATGGTGATCCGCCAGATGCATGCACAGGGAGAAAAAAATCTGGACTATGTGATCGTGCTGGGTGCACAGGTGCACGCGGATAAACCGAGTGTGGTATTGAAATACCGGCTGGATGAGGCAATTTTATATCTGAATGAGAATCCGGAGACAGTCTGTATAGTAGCGGGCGGTCAGGGGAAAAATGAGCCTTATTCCGAAGCGTATGGAATGGCGCAGTATCTGATGCAGAATGGAATTGACAAAGAACGGATCCTGTTGGAAGATCAATCGAAAACGACTGAAGAAAACCTGCGGTACAGCCGGAAATTTTTGCCGGAAGATGCGGAAGTGGGGATTATCACGAATGATTTTCATATGTTCCGTGCTTTGCAGATCGCCCAAAAACAGGGGCTCTCTGATGTATGTGGAATTGCAGCAGATTCGACGAAATTCTATCTTCCAAACAATATGCTGCGGGAATATTGTGCAGAGATCAAGTTTTTGATCCGCAGTGTAAAGTAAAATAGACAATTGCGAAACTCATAGAAACCTAAATTGAATTGTGAAAAATTAACAAAAGCTTGAGAAAACACTGGGG